>Ga0070698_100000022_pt1 | contig 104107 bp, 158 predicted proteins | sample KBSK1502metaG_FD_65477 | JGI IMG/M metagenome (GOLD analysis project Ga0070698, IMG submission 65477) | Corn, switchgrass and miscanthus rhizosphere microbial communities from Kellogg Biological Station, Michigan, USA - KBS K1-50-2 metaG | ecosystem: Host-associated > Plants > Roots >... | reverse complement strand
ACACAGAATCTGGAACTGGAGCAACGCAGTCGCCCCAGCGGAATCCTCCGTCGCCGGACGTATAGTTCCACAAGCGGCACTCCCCGCAACACTGTTTCCCGCTCATGGTCGCTCGCTTTCATCCTTAATCCACCGTCCGTCCCCAATCTTCTGATACTCAATCTCGCGCAAAGCCGCGTCTAGTTCTGTGATGTTGAACGGACACCATAATTCCGATTCATCGTCGAAGCACCACCACCATCCAAGACTGGTTGGCAGCTTCAGGATTTCTCCGCTGGGTTGATCTTCGGTTGGCAGCTTTGCGGGAATCATCGTCTTGCTCTTGCTCATGGGTTGGTGGGGTTAGGGGTTGCGTTCTCTGGATCAACTCTCGCCATCTTGTACGCCGCGTTGCACTCGGCACACCAATCACCTTCGCGTTCACCGTGCTCGAAAACGCCAGCGTCGTGAAAGTGCTGGTCGATTGCCGCACTGACCGCTTTGACGCATTCGGGGCACAGCTTCAATTGGCCGATGCCACCGAAGCCGTCGTCGTTGAAAGTTTTTCCAGGCGGGAGCGGAGCCTCGACCACCACGCAGTCAATGCACAGGTCACACTGTCCGCCGCAGAGCGTGCAGTGAACGATATCGTCGTCAGGAAATGAACCGTCACACTCGTCGATGTAGTCACTCACCCCTCACCTCACTTCGCGGAAAAGATTTCATCGACGCGGAGAACCTTAATATCTTCCGAGATACGACTTCACGCCTCTGTCGAGGCATCGCGGACATCGACGCGGTTCTCCCGGCTTGACTTTCTTGAATGAACCGCCGCACTTCTGGCATTTCCAGTTGTGGTACTGCCTGCGTCCGATCAATGAGCCGCTTCGGTTGTTTGAAAAACTCATAATTAAATTTCTCTCCTATCCACCACTCTCCCTCGCAGTTCCGCCAGTTCACGCTCGGCGGCGGTGAGCTGCTCGTACCGCTTGCGTCCTATCAGCGTCGTCTGCTTGCCAAGCATTGCCGTGGCTATCAAGTGCTCCAGGTAGTCAGCGCCGCCTGGATTCGTGTTGGCAACGTCCACGCTGATTACGTTTAGGCGGTCCCTTTCTTCCTGTAGCCCCCGCTGAAGTTGCTTCACCTTTGCGGCCAGCTTGACGTGTTCTGGCTCGGTCGGTCGGTAGGCTGGGTCTGTCACTCTCTCCACAATCGCGTTAATTTCTTCGTCGCTGATCGGGATGCCCTCGACTTCGGCAAGGGCGGCTTCCGCCTCCTCTGGCGTCATTGGCTTCCAGAGTTTTAATTCTTCGGTGAGCCGGTCTATCTCGGAGTGGTTTGCAGCCAGCACTTCATCCAGGCAGCGAGCGTGCCCATCTTCGACGTGTTCGCAGCCGATGAGCTTGCCCATCTCCTCGTTGTCACTCCGGTATTCGTCCATCTTGTCCCAGAGGGCCTTGATTGGTTCGCGAACGTGTAACGCGGTCGTGATGGAGAAATCGCCGCTGCAAAGCGTCGGGATGTCGCTGAGCAGCTTCTCGGCAGACTGGCGGCATTCGCGCTCTGTGTCGAGCGTGGCGGTGAGGGAGGCGACTTGCTTCCGCAATGCCTCTGCATCCAGCCGCCAATGCTGTGCCGTGGTTCGCTCGTCGGCTGTCAGTGTCGCCGCCTCCCCACGCAGACGGTCTCGCTCGGCGGTTAGCTCGGCGACTTGCCGGCTATACTCCCTGCCCATCTGGCACAGCGTGCAATCGCAGGCATCGCCCTTGCTGAGAATCTGGCAGCCACCGGGCTTCACGGCTAGACGCGACTCCAACTCCTCGCAGCGTGGGCAGGGGGAGGGGGGGGAGGGGGTGAATTTCCCTGCCTCTCGCTTCCAATATTCGACGGTCTGCTTGGCATCCGGTGGCCATTTGCAACTTAAGCCACCAACCTTTTTCCAGCCACTTCTCATCAGCCCAGTCAACTCTTGCAGCCGTGCCGAAGGCATCTCGTCGTCCGGCATTCCGGTTTCTTGGTCAAGGCACTGAGCCATGAACTTGCCGGGCTTGCCGAATATCCACCAATCGTTGCCATCCTTGTCGAGCCAATGGCCCCACGAGTCCGGCAGTTCCTTTTCCGCTCCCGGCTCGGCTGGCTTCTCCATCGCGTCGGCGAAGTCCTCCAGGGCTTTGGCTTCGGAAGCGGTAGGCAGCCGGGCGTCGTCTTGCGGCGACTGAACAGCAAGTCGCGAGTCAAGCTGTGTCCCGGCTGCCTGCTCTTGCTCGCGGGCGGCAAACTGGCGAATCGCGGACTCGGCGGCGGCGCGGCAGTTTGCTAACTTGCTCGCGATCGCTTTTGTCCGCCAATACGGAACCGGCAACTCGCCGTGATTGTCATACCAGCGGCCATCAGTGCAAAGGCAAAACGCATGATCCTCTGTGACAATCACATAATCGCCTTCGAGGTTCATCACGATATGTGGCTGCCTGCCGCCCACCATCGGCAGCGAGTCAGCGGCAGGGGATTGGAGGTGAATCATGGTTGGCTCCTTGAAAACAGCAAGACTTCCGGTGCCTTCTTGTTCGCCTGGGTATCCAGAAGATCGCTGGATTTGGAAGTTCCTGGATGGCGGGCGCACAGCTTCCGGATCAGCGGGTGATCGTAGAACCGAATGACGACCTTCGCCTGCTTGAAGCTGCCAAGCAGCTCCGCGAGGTCGCGCTGGTCTTTGCCAGTGAACTTGTGCTTGTAGTCGTCGCCAGCGTCAGGAAACGGACTGTCGCTGTAGATGCCATGCTTTGGCAGATCGTGCTTCAGGCAGTTGCGCAGGAACTCGCGGAAATCTAGCGTGCTGAAGTTACACCGCCGCAGCGTCCTGCGCCACGCCGGGATGCCGAGCACGGCGTGGTGGTAGCGCAGCGCCGAGTCCCCGCCGCCAGCGTTCCATCGCAGCGATAGGTTGCCCTTGAACTCGCTGTCCGTGCCAGCGGTCCCGCTGCGACCCATCCAGCAGGATACAAAGTAAGCGGCAGCCCAGTCATAATCGCGCTCGGCGTGTCCAAGGGCAGCCCAGTTTTCATTTTCGGCCTTAACGCATATCCGTCTCGCTTGATCGAGCGCCTGTTGGCAAAATACAAACCGGCGTAGGAATCGGTAGAGCTTTGGACCGTAGGCTCGATGCGCCGCGCAGGCCGCAAGATTGATTACGTGCTCATGCTTGTCATTGACCAAGATCGTCCTCGCCTGGATATGCGGAACCTCCGCCATGCCGCCAGCGAACGGAATGCCGCACCACTCGCAGCCCTTGAGCGCCTTGCCGACCTCTGGACCCAGCATCCGATTCGATCCCTTCCAGGGTGCCAGCGCCGTGATCTGCATGTCCTCGGTCATTTACCCTCCGAATTAACAAGGTCCGCTAGGCGATAGCGGCCATGTCTTGCTACGCACTTCGGGCAAACCCATTTACCGGCAACTAGCTTCCAGCCTCCGCGTTTCAGCCATTTGATGAAACGCGACTTGCTATGCTCACCTTCCTGCTCCCAGTGCTCGCAGAGAAAGCACCATGCCGTATGCTCGCGGGTAATGTTTCCCAGTCCCATTAACCCCGCCTCGATTCGTAGCTCGCTAGGTAGATGTTCGCCGGCGCTTTCGGCAGCGGCAGACGCTTGATGCTGAACCGCTGGAGGAACGCTGGCTCCCAATAGCCGGGATCGCGGTGGAACTTCAGCCACAACAGGTTGGCGAGTGATAGCCTCGGGAACCCGATTGGCACCAGCTCGGTGCCGTAGTTGGTGCCGTGCGTAATCCCGTGGCACAGCGGACAGAGGATAGCTACGACGCGGCGGTCCTCGATACGCGGCTTGTTGACGATGTGGGCGCGGTGTAGCTCCCATCGCGCGTGCCAATGCTCTGGCTTGTGGATGAACGAGTCGTCGCGCCCGCACGCCCAGCACCATTGCAGGTCAACCTCTGCCAGCATATTGGCGTAGCGATGCTGGGTATCTTTTTCCTGTAGCTTCATACGCCAGCTTCCGCCGCTCGGCAGTCGTGTTGATTGCACTTCCCCCAGAACTTCTTCTCGTCTCCCCGCATCATCGTGATGTGAGCAATGACGTCGTCGGTCGGCACCAAGCTGCCGGCATACGTGCCCTTGTAGTAACCGATTGGATGCAGACAAAGAGCGCACAGCAGCTTCGTATCGTCATGCCCAAGGCAAGCCTTGAATGCAATTGTCGGACGGCATTTACGAAACAAGTAGATCACTCGGCTACGCTGGCTCGTCTCTAGGAACGTGCCGGTCAGCAGGTAATAGCGAAATGCGGATGGCTTGATCAGCGTTTTCAACCGCGAGATCGCCGTGAACTCCGCTTCAGCGCTCCACGCCTGCGAAGCAGCAAGCGTGTCCATAATGAACCTTGCGCGGCCAGTTGCCTCGTGCTTAGGGATCACTGCGCATTGCGACTTGCCGGTGGATTTTATGCGAAGCACGTACACGTCCCGTCCTCGATTGTAGTCCGGCCACTGGTTGATTACTTCGTAGTCAACTTCCGTCGCTGGCTGGGCTGTTTCCTTGCTCAGCGTTGCACCTTCCAAGCTCTTTAGCGGGTGCCGCGGCTCGATGGTCAACTCGCAATGTTCGACCGGCATCGGATAGCCCGCCCACTCCCCACGTTCCTCGGCGATCTCGTTGATCTTGGCGCGAATGTGGTTCCAGCCGTCATCCAAGCCCGCGAGCATTGCGTCCTGCTTGTCGAGTAGCGCGTCGCCGTTCAGCTTGTCGGCGATCATGGCCAGCCTATGGAGCTGCCGCCGCTCGTGCTGCTTGCGTAGTTTTGCGGTGTTGATCACGTTAGCCGCCTGCCGTCGGTGCAATGCCAGTGACTGGAGTACCCTTGGCCGGGACGCGGATATTGCGTGGCCTCCCGGCATGTTTCTTGACGACCTGGTCTTTCACCTTCGGATCGCCTTCGTCGAATGCAGCCGGGGCATTCTCCGGTCCGTCCGCGATGATGTACTCGTGCGTCTTGGCGTCGAATTCCAGCACGCGGGTCAACTTGTCTTTGACCTTGGCAAATAGCAGGTAGCCGCGTTTCAGCATGTCCTTAATGACGCGCTCAGCGCGGGCGCATTCCAGCGGGTCTTTTCCATCGAAAGAGAACGTCATGTCTCCGGCTCCGCAGTTGAGAACCGACACATCTGGCGGGATTTGCAAAAGCGACATTGCTACTCCTTGATTTCAGTGACCACGATCACCACCTTTGGCTTCGGCCCAGCCGTAGGACCGAGTATCTGCACCGGTGGCAACCACACCAACCCACAATCGTCCGCGACCACGCCTGCGTCCTGAATTCCGTCCGCCGTCGCCTTCAGCCACGCGGTAATCCCGTCCTGGTCATGCAAGCGAGCCCGCCTGCTCGGCTTGTGGAACGTCGCCTGGATCGTCGCCCGCTGCCAGTGAGGCTTCTCCAGGTTCTGGGCCTGCATATCGGCCAGCGCTGCCAAATGTGCGTCGCTGCGCTGGCTCTTCTTGGAGGACATGAGCAGGCGCAAGCTTGGCCTGGAATTGGGATGTGTTGCCTCTGGCGGCATGGGGATCGTGATGGTCAGGGAATCAGGCATGGACCACCCCACCGCGACCAAGAAGCAGCAACTCGTCGAGACGCTCAAGGACAACTTCGCGGGCTAACTCCTGGCCTAGAAATTGCCAAGCGTAATAGCCAGCGACGTAAGGCTTGAACCATTCTGAGTGGTCGAGCAACCACGGGCGGTGCATCTTGACTCGACCTTGGATCGTTAGATGGCAGCGCTGGCAAAGCGCCGCAAGATTCCACCAGCGGCAATCTAATTTCTGACCGGATAAATGATGAACGGTCAAGATTCGCCACTGAGCTTCAAGCCGCGTAAAGTTATTTGGCTTCGATATTTCTCGCAGTATCCACTCACTGGAAACGCCTCGCCGGAATCTGAATGGCCCGGCATGCTCGCATTGCTCATCGCAAGGCGTCCACTCACCGCGCCAGTGCTCGCCGTTCTGATATGGGTGCTTGCAGCGGACGCAGCGATTGCCTGCTTGCTGACGCACAAGGTGCTTGATCGTCTCGTGCCACGCCAGAGGATAACCGTCCGCCCCTGCTTCGCTGGCATCGTAGAGTCGCATTGCCATTAGTTCAGCCCGCCACTTTCGGCTTTTTTGCCGCCAACCGCTGCCGCTCGCGCTCGACAAGCTCCGCGTGATAGAAACGCATCCGCCGCCGCTCGCCTTTCGGTAGCTCGTTCTTCGGCTCCTTCTCGTCCAGGTTCATGTGCCGAATTGTTTCCTGCTTTTCGATGTGCGTAATGTTGACCGCGTTCGCGTACCAGCCTTGATGATCCTTGCCGAACGAGTTGATCCGCCAATGCCGGTGCATGCCCTCATGCCAGAACTGAAATCCTTCATGCATCCGCTGACCATCCCAGATCAACGCTGGACGACCGAGATATTTTTCCAGCGCCAAGCATGCCGAGCGATTATTCACCTCGCATGCCAAAGCATAAACCCATTCCGGGTGCCACACGCCGCCTTTGATAAAAGCGTCTCGCGGAAACTTCGCGCCGCCGTGAATCGCCGCCCGCAGCGCCATGTCGCAGGACTGTTCCTTGCGAAGATTTGACCAGCCAGTGCCGGACATGCCGCAGCGCGCGAGCTGTTGCAGCCATTGCACCACGTCGAAATAGTCGTAAGCGGTCAAGCGGCGCATCAGTTCAGCCCCAATCTCTTGACGATCTCCGCGCAGTCCCGGTTGATCTTCATCCGCCGGCGGTTTGCTGTCTGGCACGCTCGCACCGTCGCCATGCCCTCGCACGGAACCGCCACCAGCCGCTCGCCGCCGCGCAAGCGGACGAGGAACATATCCACGTACTTCTCCGCTTCCAGGTCAGTGGCGGCGCGCACGCAGCCAATGCACAGCGGGTCGTCCCCGCGCCAAGGCTCCTCGTGGTAGATGCCGAAATAGTTTTGGATCATGCGTGTTTCGCCATGTAGGAATCGCACGCCTTGAATCCATCACAGCCGACGAGAATACACAACGCTCCGTGGTCCTTGGGAACGAGGTCCGGCTGCGTCACCAGCAGCCACGCTTGCCGAATAGCGAAGCTAGCCATGTTGCCGGATGCGCCATCGCACGACTTGCCGAAGATCGCAGCTTGCGACTCCCACGATGACTCTTTGAACCGCCTGAACCACGCTTCCGCTGATTCATCCACGCGAAGCTCAGCCGCTTTCGCAACCGCGGCCGCCATTTCCGCCGTCGCTAACTCGTAGCCCTCGAAGTCTGGTCCAAAGTCCCGGCTGCGCTCGCGGAACTGGAATAACCGCTTTTGTAGCGGTGCCGGCAGTGCGTTGATGCGAGCCGTGAATCCGTCCTTTGCGGCAGCGTACTCTGCGTTGCGATTCAGCCGAGCGGCCTCCTGGTCCCTTAGCCACTTCTGCTCGTATTCGGCGGCGGTCGAGTAATAGACCTCTATGCCGTTGATAACCACGCCGCGGACCGGGTATCCAAAACCGCGCCCATAATACGTTATCGGATCGCCTACCTTTGGCGTCTGGCTGTACTTGGGGATGCACAGCGTTCCGCAATCGCCCGTGACGGCCCACGAGCCTCCGTAATCTTCAACCTTGGTGATCGTTTGGTCTTGGAATTCTTTATCGCCTTCTCGCATCGCATGTTCCTCCATGCCAGCATTTTACATTATTTAGCTGCGTTCGTCAACGCGAGCTGCGAAGCGACCGCGCCAGCCGGCACGTTGAACAACCCCTGCGCGCCGCGGAACGGAACTGGCTCCGCGAACTTGCGCACGTTTCCGAGCAACCACCAATACTGCGCGAATGGGTCGCGATGTTCGTGGGACCAAATCCATTCCGGTGCTTGTGCCGTGGCTTCACACCACCACACGTCGAGTAAATCTACCACGCCGACGATAGCGCCGAACGTCATCGGCGGCCAATGGACCTCGTTGACGAACTCCTTGAACCATGCGCGGCTCTTGCCGGCGTGGATCAGCAGCGGTCCGCGATGGTTCGTGTCCCATTCGCGGTTCTCGATTCGCTTGGGTTGCGTTAAGCCTGCGCCGGCGTTGCAAAGATGAAAAATGTGTGCGGCTGGCAGATCGTGAGGCATTTCATATTCGCGCCTTCAGTTTCCAGTCGTTCGGAAGCAACATTGCGGCCTCACACGCGGCATGTGCTAATCGCTCGCCATGTCCTGCGATCATTGTGGTCGCGCATGAAAGCACTACGGCAACTTGCTTTGATCCGAACGTTGCCGATACTCGCCAACCTGCCTTGGCAATCAGCGTCAGCATTTCGGCAGCGTCTCCATCGTCACCCTCTAAGTAAGGATAGATCGGCAAGCTCATGGCATCGCCGGTGCCTTCGATGCGCATCAGCGGCTCGTTGCCGTCGGCCATTCGCAGTTGAACGTCCGGTTCTGCGCCCCATCTTTTCCACCGATCGTTTGGAAAGTCTGGATCGCGAAGTGTACGCACCCGCAGTTTCTCGCGCTTGCCGTCAGCATTTCTCTGCGTTGCTAAATAGGACCACCATTTCCAGCCGTGGATTTTCTCAAGCAAGATCAATGACGCTGTCGGCATAAGCGGGCGAAATTGAGATGCGTCAACCTGAATCGGTTTCATCAGAACCCTCCGTCGCTGTACGGCGCGCTAAAATTCTGGTGCTGCGGAGACGCCGGGTTCTCCCACCGCATCCACTTGCCGAACCACAGCATCTTGATCTCCCGCGTGGGCGCGTTGCGCGCCTTGGCCAGCAATATCTCCGCCTCCTCCCCGCTGCCGTCGCTTGGCATCTCGCGTAGGTAATACTTGGGACGGTGGACGAACAGCACGTTGTCGGCGTCCTGGCCGATTGCTGCCGATTCCCTCAGATGTGACAGGCGCGGCCTGCAATCCTTGGCGTTTTCAACATTTCGATTGAGCTGCGCAAGGCAAATCACCGGGACGCTCAGTTCTCTTGCCATCATCTTAAGCTTCCGGCTTATCTTGGCGATCTGCTCCTGCCGGTTGTCTTTCGGATTGTCTGGCTCGACGAGTCCGATGTAATCGACCACTAGCAACGCAAGCCCGTGCTTGCGTTTGATGCGCCTCGCTTGCGCCGCGATCTGCGATACCGTCATGCCCGGCGAATCTTCTATGAATAATTTAATGTTGCTCAGAGCGTTCGCTTGCTCAACGATCCGCTGGCGATCGTCCGTGCTGAGTGTTCCGTTGGTCATGCGCCAGTATTCCACGCGAGCCTCTGCCGCGAGCACGCGGTCAGTCATTTCCAACTCGGTCATCTCTAAACTGACAAACAGGACCGCGCCGTGCGAGTGTTTGGCAACGTGAACCGCAATTCCGCCGGCACAAGCTGACTTGCCCATTGAACTATTTCCAGCGATCACCGTCATAGCCCCTGCCTTCAGGCCCACGATGTCATCAAATCTGTGAATTCCAGATGCTACGCCAAGCGATGACTCGCCGCTCATGCGCTTTTCCAGTTCGGCGAGGGATCGCATCATTACCGGCCCGAAGTTTTCTGGCTCAACGTTCAAGTTCAATGCCTGCTCGGCTATCTCCGCGAAGTAGTTCTCCGCCATGCCGACGAGGTCCGCCGGCTCGCATGCCCGGTCGTAAGCGTCGCGCAGCAGCTCCGTGGACCGCAGGATGATCTTGCGCAGCACCGCCGCGTCCCGGATGATCTCGGCATAATAGGCCGCGTGCGCCGCGTTGGGCACGCAGTTGATCAGCTTGGACAGGTACGCCGCGCCGCCGATGGCCTCGAAGTCCCCGTCCTTCTTCAGTCGGTCAACGAGCAGCGTGCTGTCGATCTTCTTGCCTTCGTCGTGGAGCTTAAGGAACTGGCGGTAGATTTTTTCATTGGCATCGTCGTAGAAGTCTTCCGCCTTGAGGATCAGCGACGTCTCATCGATAGCCTCGTTCATCAGGATCACGCTGCCGAGCAGCGAACACTCCGCCTTGAGGTCGAACGGTTGCTGTCGCTCAAGAAACTCGGCAACTGGCGATGCGCCGTTCTGTTTTCCATTCTGCTTGCCGTTTGTTTTAACTTTGCCGTTTGGTTGCATCAGGCGACTGCTCCTTTAAGTTGACGTCGGGATTCGTCATAGCTCGGCGCTCGGCGCAGCATTGCCTTCAGCGTCTCCTCACCGACCGTGCCGTTGAGGATCGTCCGCAGATAGGCGACCGGGTGCCTTGGCCGGCACGCTTTGACACCGGCGAATGCGTCACGGATCTTCGGCCAGATATTGGCCCCAGATTTCAGCAGCCACGCAAGCTGGCCAACAAACGCCCGGTCCTCCGGCGCGGCGCGACGCGGCAGCATGGAAACGAATTCATTAAATTTCGCTTGCCAGTCTTCACAAGAAACAAAGACATTTACATGGTCAATCACTTCTAGTTCACCCTGGTCTAGTTCACCCTGGTCTAGTTCGGGCGCATTTTGGTGCGCCCTCCCCGCGCACTCCGGTGCGCCCTCCCCGCGCATTTTGGTGCGCCCTACCAACGGTAGGGCATTGACCGCGATTAAGTAGTGATTGGAAGTCTGGGTTAGATTGCCGGTATAATGCGGCTTCCAGGACACCAGACCGGCTTTCCTGAGCTTTCCAAGAGCGTTCTGGACCGCCCGCTTTTTCAGGCACGTCAAGGCTGCCAATCGCTCCAGGGAAGGCCAGCAGCGGCCGTGCTGGTCCGCATAAGAGTTGAGCGCTGCCAGCACGCAGAATCCTGAATGGCCGACTTGGCTGATCGCCTTAAAAGCGTCCATGCCGATGATTACGAATCGCCTACCGTCTGCGCCAGCCTGGCGCTCACCGACGTCCATAGCCGTCGTTCCTTCAGTCCGTGGCTCAAAGCTCGCGTGAGGCTTCGCTGGCTCTGCGCGCAAAACGAGCACCGGCCCAGCTCTCCCTCTCCCCTACGACGTCCGTCCAGGTGGGCCAAAGAAGGCCGCTGATATTCGCAAGTGGATGACTGCGGGATTGACTACCCACAGACCGGGCCAGCGCTCGAATTTTGTCTATTGGCTCGTTTGTCTCCTGGACGTGATTATCCGCGGGAGATCGCGGCAAGTTGTGGGGAGCGGATTTGAACCGCCGTCCTCGAGGGTATGAGCCTCGCGAGCTACCGGGCTGCTCCACCCCACGGCGACCAATTTAACCGCCCGTGCCGGTTTGTCAACAGGGGGGCGCAAGGAGCTACCACGCCATTGCCTCAAGCATGATCTGCCGCACCTTCTCCGGTCCCGCTTTCATCAGCGCCTGAAATGTGACCAGACCCGCTTGCTCCAGCGCAGCCTTGGCACGCTGCGCATCCTGGAGCCGTGTGAAACAAACGTCGTGCGTGCTCGCCCATAAAAACAGCGGTTTCGGCGCGCGGATGATCACCCGATATCCCGGCGGCAAGACGCAAGCGGTTCTCTTTCGTCCTTTTTGCCAGCGGGTGATTTTTGTTTCCGTGCTGACGTCGAGCCGCATTTTACGTATCCCTGATTTTACGCAGCCAAGTTTGTCGGCCGTTCTCGAATTCGCGTCTCACCCATCCTTCAAAGCCCATGTGAAAGCCGTTGACCGCCTCGTGGACGTGCGCCTTGCCGTGCTGCCAACGACGATGGGTGTCGTCAAAGATGATCAACCCGCCGTTGCGCAGGATGCCGAACGAGAGCACCGCGTCTGTAAGCGCCCCCCATCCATGATGTAATCCGTCGATAATGACCAGGTCGAATTTCTCCTTGCCGTAGTCCTGTATGTATTGGTGCTGAAGATATTCCTGGCTCCTCGCCCAGGCGACGGCGCAGTGGCAATCGAGTAGCCGGAATGTTTCGCGAGGCAGTCCGTAATCTGCCTTGCGTGGAAAGCCAACGAGTTCTTGGACCCCAGCAAGAACGCCCATGTTGTGCCAGAACCTTCGGCGCCGATGCTCCGGCTGATAAGTTTCCCAACGCCCCGGTAACCAAGGATCGATTCCCAGCCATTCAGTTGGTTGCATTGTTTGCAGGAACCAGACGACGCTGCGGCCCTCGGAAATTCCTATTTCAAGTATCCGGCGAATCTTGTTCTTCTGCGGCAGCAGCAGCCGCTCGTAGAGCTGCCGAGTGCTTTCTCGCTTCAGGTGCGGCTTGGAGCCGTAGTCCCGCTCGAACCAATCGTGGGAGTAAGAATACTCGCCGGGCGTCAACTCCAGCGGCGGCACTTCAACCGGCATCGCGTGCTCCTTGCAGAATTTCTTCGGGACCAATATACCGCCCCAGCTCCGGTTTGCGCACCACTCGCGCGTAGAACTGCTTGCCCTGCCCGGTCTGCTCCAGGAATATCTTGAATGAGTGCATGATCGACTCCACCGCCGCCGCTACGTCAGGGATCGGATGGTCCGGCTTGCGCAGCGCGATACCGTAGTCGTCCCAGATGACCAGTGACCCGACCTTCAAATGCGGGAACGCCAGCACGAAGTCAGCATACGCCGCGATCTCATCCATGCGTTTCTGGTCGTGCTTGCCGCCCATCGATACCCACGGGTCGATGCCATAGCCGCAGGCATCTGGGTGCGTCAGCAGATTCTGGCAGACCCACTCCGCAGAGGCTCCGCACCAGCAGCCCGTTTCGACGTAGGTGATCGGCTTGCCGGCAAACGGCTTGACCTGCGCGCTGAAGGCTCTACGGACGGCTTGAAACCAATTATCTCGGACTGGCGGATGATCCATTACCGCTTCTCTAGTCGCACCTTCCATGATTTGTTAAGCCGCGTCGTCTGGTGGATTCTGCGTCACATACTTACTGCCGACCGCTGCCAGCGCTGCGATGCATCGCGTTTCGCAATCAGCGTTCCTAACTTTTTTCACGTCGAATGTTTCGTCGTCATTGAGGCATCGAAGCTGCGCCGCAATATGCTTTTGGTAATCGTCAAACAGATTGCGGCGGTCCAACTCCTCCTCCATCGCCCTCATCGCCTCTTGGTGGCCGCTAAAATACGGAACCATCTCCGGTCCCTGCGAGGAGCAATACCGATAACTCAGTGGCTCATCGCCGGTTGCTGGCTGAAATCCTCCTCCTTTATGCGCGAAGTAGTCCAGCCAATGCTTATTGGCCTCGATGCCGGGGCTGAAAAACTGACGCACAAGAACCTTGTTCGGATAGCCCGGCGTGTCCCTTACCGGAATTCCGAGATATGCGAGCCACTTCCAGCCGAACAATTCCTCGGCAACGCAGTAATCCAAGTCTGACGTTTTCCATATCCGCTTTGGGTCAATCATTATGGCGTTCATTATCTTTCCCTTGTGTCTAAATCTTCCGCAACAATATCGGCCCTGCAACTTTCGCCGCGAGCCGGATAACGAGCACCTTGCCAGCCACAACATGCACCGTTTTCGGCAGCGCTGTTGTCCAGGTCGCTTTGACCTCGTAGGTTCCCGCCGGCAGGCGATTAGCCTCGACTCGCCATTCCCACTTGCGGTAGCCGGCGAGCTTCGGCTGCACGGTCAGCATGATCAAAGGAGCTGGTGCAACGTAGTCGGAATCAAAACCCAACTGGTCGCCAATCGTGGTGATCTCACCCTCAGCCCACTTCTGGGAACTGCTGGCATAGACGCTCATGATGTAGCCCGATGCTGCTTGATGATTCAAGCCGAGCAAGTGCCCAGTCTCGTGAGCGATCGCGCAGGCGACCAAGGTGGTCATGTTGCCAAGAGAGTTGCTGAAAACAAAGGCCACGCTGGGATTCGTATTCAGGAATGCCCCATGCGATGCTGTTCCTCCCGCGTAGTAGCCATACCAGTCCTGCCAGACGCCGCCGACAACCACGGTCATGGTCTGGCCCTCGATCCGCTGACCCTCGCCCGCTACGACATCAATATTGAACCGGGCGAAGTCCTGGGCAACCAGCGCAGTGACTTTCGCCGCGTCCCCTTGGAAGGCAGGCGTCTGGATGTTGTGCCATTGGCCCCAATCGGCCTCTACGTTGCCGTTGAAGTCGAGGAACAGAGTCGCCGGCGTGTCGCGCTTTTCAAGCTGCTCGAATCGTGGTTTCATCTACCGCTTCTTTTCCCTTCCGACGTGCCGGACAGCGCCCTCGGAAAAATACGGCTTGGCATCTGACGGGATCACGTTCTCCTTGGTCGAGTACAGCAGCGGATTGTCGATCTTGGCTTCCCGGTGCGCTTCGGGAAGCTTGGGACCGTCGAGCATTTTGTAGTCCACGTACCATGAGAGCGCCGTCTCGTCTGGCATTTTCGGGTAGCGCTTCGCCTGGACGCCGATTGCCTTGTGAATGACCTGGGGATCTCGCACATACCAGCAGCCGCCGTGATAGACGCGGCGCACGCCGAACTCCGCCTCTCGCCAGGGAGCATGCGGCGTGTGATATTGCCGCATGCGTCCCTGGAAGCGAGGACCGGAAGCGAGGGACGAGAGCAGCGCCGCGTCGATTGGCTTATTGACCACGGTATCCCAGTCCAGCCAGATGACGCCGCCAGGGCTGCCGGCGAGCCCAGCGAGGACCGCCTCCAGCTTGTGGCGCCACTGGGACAGCCCGTAGTTGACGCGCCCCTGGTCCAGCGTGGATCGCGCTTTCGTCTTGTTCCAATCCACGACGGGGTTCGTGTCCAGCATCGTTGCCGACACGCCGAAGCGGTTGAGGAACTGGAGGTTCTTCTGCCCGAAGCAGAACACCTTGAGCGGCGCGCCAAGGTCTTGATTGCGCTCCAGGCACGCGCGGACGTCGGTCTGCGCCTTGGCGTGCGTGACCATTTCCATATCGCCCCAGAGGGCGCGAACGACGGTGATGCTCATGCTGCTTGCTCCGGCATAAAGATTAGCCATGACGCCCACGGCTCGGAAGTGACGAACACCGGCAACCCACGCTCCGCCGCGAATCCGTCCACCGCCTGGATTACCCCAGTCATAGGCTGGTCGCAGTAGTCATGCCCGCACAGGCACCCGCCCGGCTTGACCAACGGTGCCCAGTCCTGCATGTCCAATGCTACCGATTGCTCCCGATGGGAAGCGTCAATATACGCGAAGTCCAGCCGCACGTTGTTGTCGGACAGCGATGCCGCTGCCTGGGACGCGCTGCGGTGGATGATCTCCGACCGATGCCCGAACTCCGCGAGGTAATGCTTGGCGTCCGCGATGCACTTGCCGAACTTACCCTGCCAGGAATCCACGGAGTACAGACGATCTAGCCTGGACGATGCCAGCAGGTGCCGTGAGAAATAGCCGTGGTCAACGCCAATCTCCGCGCCGACCCGGTACTTCAGCGCGTCAAACAGCGCCGGCAGGTCGTAGCGCGTCGCCATGAGCGGGATTTTCATTGGCTTCCTGCCCGTAGATTTTCCAGTCGGGCTTGTGACCGCCCGCCCACTTGTTGACGTGGACTGCAGCTTCTTCGCTGGGCATGTTCCTGGATGGGTCCGACGTGCCGGACTTGATTTTGTCCTCGCTACGCAATGCATGGTAGCACTGGTCGCAAAGATTCTGCAACTTCGGCCAGTTGGCCTCGGTGCCTTTGACCTGCGGAAGGCTGGTTCGCTGGTGCTCTGACATCAGGTCGCGCAGCCGCATGATTCCACCGGCAGAGCTGCAAGGCGCAAACCCATAATAGCTCAAAGACCAGCCGCAATGCTCCGGCTGGTTGCACCGCTTTCCTTGGTAGCCAAGTGATGCCGGCGTGGCAATCAGGTTCGCCGTGTGATGTTTTTGCTTGTCGTTATCATCACTGACGCGCACGCGGTTGATCAGGTGCGCCACCGGCTTGATCTTCTCCGGGTGCGAACCGTTGGTGACAACCTCCAGGACCGCTACGTGGCCGTTGTCGATCAACTCCTCGCGAAGCATGCCGACGATCTCTCCGAAGCGAGGATGGATCGTCGGCTCACCTCCGACCAGCCGAATCCGACCGAAGTAGAAATTGCCGGCGCGCATCTCGGCGCAGAAGTGCGCGATCTGCTCCAAACTCATCGTGCCCTTCTTGACCCAGGCGAACTTAGAGAACTGGCTGAACTGATCGCAACTAACACACGACCAGTTGCACGCGAGTAATATCTGAATTTCTAAAGACTTGTTCAGCCAGACTTTAGACTGGTCTGCCGGCGGAGATTTCCAGTTCATGATTTCCTTTCATCGGCAGGACTTTCATGCCACGCCTTGCCTGCCGAACCGAAGCATGCCTGACCTGTCCTTGACTGGACTAACCTGCCGCGACCCGACTCGCCAAACCGGGCGCTGACGGTTCGTGACATGCCTGCCCTTCCGCGCCATAGCTGACCTCGCAGTGCCGTGACATTGCGTGCCTGCCGAGCCGAGCCTTTCCGTCCGGACCATGCAGAGACCTGCCTGCCCAGCCAAAACGCGACCTACAGCTCCCAGCCTAGTCAAGACGTGCCTGCCGTGCCTAGTCGCGACGAAACCAGTCTAACCGCGCCTGCCAAAGCAAGCCACACCGAGGCTGACCAAAACACGCCTGCCAAGCCGCCCTGCCGCGACCCGCCTCAGCATGCCAGTCGCTGACCGGACATGCCTCGCCTGCCACGATCTTACCGCGATCAACCTCGCCTCGACACACCTTGCCTGCCGGGATCATCCGCGTCGCGCCCTGCCGCGTCCTGCCGTGCCTAGCCTGCCGCGCCATACCATGACGGATCGCGCCCCAACCAGACGTACCTGCCAGACCTCGTCACGACGTTCCCAGACAGATCACGTCGCGTCGCGCCTGCCGGACCAAAACGGATCGTGCGCAGTCCTGACTAGCCGTGCCTGCCACACCATGACGGATCGTGCCGTGCCTTTCGAGCCGTCCCCTGACCAGTCTGGCCTGCCGCGGTTCGTGTTCCGACGCGGTTCGTTATGGCACGATCCAGGCACGGGCCGTGCCTGCCTTGCCCTAACTGGTCGCAGCAAGACTAACCGCGACTGCCGGGAACTGCCGTGTCAGAATCAGACTTGCCTAGCCCGGCCTGCCGTGACGGACCTTGCCGAGCATCGACCAGACCCTCGCTGCCTGCGCCGCCGCGACACGACGATCCTGAACAGGGCAAATCTCGCCTGCCAAGCCGCGCATGACAAACCTAGTCGGGGCCAGTCATAACGATCCGTGCCTAACCTGCTATGCCGCTTCCTGATCGCCTCCTCCTGTAACTGTCAAGCCAATCTCGGACTCTGAAAAAATGCCAGTCGGCTCAATCCCGCTGGCGACCAGCACGTTGAGCACATAGCCGCGAAGCACCTTGTGCCGTCGCGCCCAGGACTCCAGTTCCTTCTTGGCGGTAGCGATCAGCTCCGCGCGAAGCTGATTGTTGGTCAGCACCGCTGGCGTGGAGCGATAGCCGCCGCCCTCGCGTCCACGATCATTCGCCAAGCTGACGAACGCCGGGACCGGACCCTTGAGCCAGTTTTCATCGTACTGGCATTCGACGTTGCGGATCAGAGCACGCGCCTCTTCCAGCCGGCACTTGGCGGCTGCCTTAGCATCGTCCCAAGTGAAGAACTTGTGCATGCTGCTGGCTTCATTGGCTGCCGCCGCAACGACGGCTTCAGGCTTGAGCAGCCCGTCGTCATCGAGCAGCGCCAGCATTTCATTGCGTACTGCATCATTGATCTCGGTCACCATAAAACGATCTCCTGATTGTGAAAGAAATAAAACCGTGCCTGCCTTGACAAACCCACTGCTGAACTCTCCGTGACACGCCTGCCAAACCTCTCCGCGACGAATCGCTTACCACCGGGACTTGACGAACCTCGCCTGCGACGACGAACCATGCCTTGCCTTACCATGACCCGCGCTGCCTGCCGGGACCTGCATAGCCTTGCAAGGACCAAACGCGCCATGCGATGGCTGGCCTGCCGCGTCTGACCGTGCCCGAACTCGCTCCGCACAGTCCTGACCCGACGTGCCTGCCGTAGCGGACCATACGATCCGCACCCTAACATGTCGAACCGAACGCTCCACGCCTGCCGAACCGCGACTAGTCCAAACTCAACTTGCCGTTCCATGCCTGCCGAGCCGCTCATCGTCCGGACCTGACATGCCTTGGCTCGCCTGCGAAACCGTGCCTCACCAATCCGAAACGCTCCAATACTAGCCTGCCGAGACCTACCACACCCCGCCGAAACCTTCCGCTCCTGCCGGACCGGAACACAACGGGACTCGCTCAGCCATGCCTGCCATACCGCGTGCAAACCGTGCCCAGCAACGGCCAGACCCGACGGGCCTGCCAGACCTTGACATGCCATTCCAGAACCAACCGAGACGAATCCTGCCGAGACGAATCTTGCCTGCCGCGTCTTGCCATACCGAAGCGTGACGGGTAATGCCTGCCATGACCGACCGACCATTCCGGGACTAGTCAAGCCTGCCGTACCTCTCCGTGCCATACCGACCGAAGCGGACCAACGGGACATGCCTGCCGCGCCGTGACACAGCCCGCGGTGCCGCAGCTTGCCCTAACACGTCGGGACATGCCTGCCAAACAGCGACTAGGCATGCCGCGACTTACCATGCCTGCCTCGCCCGAACAATGCGGGACAAGGCACTCCTAAACTATCCGCGACAAACGAGCCTAGGCTTCAACCACCGCCTTCGCCTTCCAAGGAATCTGCAACGCCTCCTCGTCGCTCGCTTCATCGTCCGGCAGGATCACGCGGAAAGTGCCCAGCCCCATGCCGGCCGACTCGCGTGAGTCCGGCCGTCCTTCTCCGATACCGACCTGAGCGCCGGCGCGGCAGAGAAGGTTGTACGCATCTTGCGCAGAAAACTGGTCTTCATCGAAGCGGATTCGAACTTTTGCCTTCCAGGCTTTGAACATCGGACGCGCCCGCAAATCCGTAACGCCAGTTTGATTTCGAACAGGCATTACTGTCTCCTCCGGCGTGCCGAACACCTTGACCAGCGGGATGCCGTCCACGATGTCCAAGCCGTCCGCCAGCGTGAAAATGGAAAGCTTCGCCAGCGTCATCTTGAAATTGCACGTGCGGCACGCGCTGATGCACGCCGCGCGGATCGCCGATGCCGGGAATCCGGGAGTGCCGTCAGCGAACAGATGAAAGGCACCCAGGTAATCCGCGTGGAAGTCCCGTGCCTCGCGGTTCTTCTTGGACTTGGCCTGCCCCCCGGCTTCCTGCGTCGCCCGCATCTTGGCGATTGCCTTGGCGGAGAAACGCAACTGGAGCAGCGGCGCGGTGCCGATGATGATGACCTCAAGCACCTTGAGCCGCAGCGGCTTGACCTGGATCGTCTCTTTCTTGCCCTTCTCCTTGGCGTTGGCTCGCGCCTGATCCTCGGCGACCTGGATGTCGCCATCAAGCGCCGTGTCTCCGTTCAACCGATTCTTTCCAACAGTTGCAGTCGTCATAACCTGAGGCTCCTCGAAAAACAGTTGCCATGCCCCGCAGAAGGAACGCCCCCTGCGCGGGCTAACCCAGGCTACCAACCAAGAGAAAACCTCGCGCAGAGGGCGCGTATGTTTGCGAGATGGTTGGTAGCCACGGCTGGCATTTTACATAGTGCTGCGTGCCGTGTCAACTAGCCGACTCCGGCACAAAGAACATCCAACTCGCCCACAGCTCGCGCGTCGAAAAAAGCGTCCAGTTTGAATTGGACGTGAACTCGTCCACCGCCTGCATCACGCCCGCGTGCGCCGGCGTGTAGTCGTGGCCAGCGAGCAGCCCACCCGGACGAACCGTCCTCGCCCATGCCTCAATGTCAGCATGAACGCTGGCATAGTCGTGCGCCGCGTCAATATACACGAAGTCAAAGAATCCGTTAGCGACGGTCGCTGCCGCGTCCACGCTGGATCGCCGCAACAACTGCGACCGCGCCCCGAACGGCGCCAAATAGTTTTTGGCGCTCGGCATCGCCTTGCGGTACTTGCCTGGGTAACTGTCCACGCTGACAAGCAGCTCCAGCTTGGAGTACTTGAGCAGATGATAGCTGAACTGGCCAAGGTTGATTCCGACCTCGACGGCGCGCTTGTAGCCTTGCAGGTCGATCAGCTCCGGCAACTCGTAGCGGGTGAACCCCAGGCGGATCATGGCGCAGGTTCCGGAATCCCGTTGCTGCGCAGGAACGCCAGCACGGTCTCGCGGTCGAACCGTCGGTGGTTCGAGCCGGGAATGCGCCAGCCCTTAAGCAAGCCACGATCCATCCATTTCTTGATGGTGCTCTGGCTGAAGCCAGTCAGCTTCGCAACATCCTTGGGAGTCAGCACGTCCTTGATCATTTTGGCATCTTGAAGCGGCGGTTGCGATAAAGCCTGTCCTGAGACACGGCCTTGTGATCGTACATGAGGACGAAGCTGTGAGCGTTTAGCAGCAAGTGCAACTGCTCGCGGTGCTCCGGAATCTGCTTGTGGTCGCAGAACTCCACGTTCATGTATCCCGCGTGCGGCAGCGTCAGCTTGGCACCGTGGATCGCGTCGATCTCCCCGCCGTCAATGTCCATCCAGATAAAAAACGGCGGCTGGAGTTTCTCGTCCGCGACGATCTGGTCAATCGTCGTCATGGTCGCGGTGGACTTGTGCGCGGTGTGCGCTGGGTTTTCGCACTTGACCGACCGGCAATCGCCGCAGTAAGTCGCCGTGGGCTTGGTCCCGTCCCCGACGCCAACCTTGAGCTGCTTGGCACCGCCCCTGCTCCAGTTGCCGCGCGGGCTCCAGCGTGGATCAACGCCAAGGATTTGCGCGTTTGGCAGCAGCCATTGCCAGATCGCCAACTCAGGACACGTCTTGCCAATACCGATGTTCAGAATCGTTCGCGGCTCAAAGTTGTAGCGGTGCATCCAATATACGCACGTGACCGCCGTAAGCTGCGCCGAGGTGCCGCTCATGCTTTCCCTGTTTCCCTTTCCAGCCAGCCACCAAGCCACGCCGCCGTTGGCAGCAGCTCTCGCAGCAATGGCAGTTCTCGCCGGAAATAAGGCGTCCACAGCGCCCTGCCGCGCCCGCCTGCCTTCCAGAACTGTGACCGCGGCCCGTGCCAGATTCGCACGTCCTCCCGGTCGTAGGTCACGTTGGCATTGTAGCGGGAATCCAGAATCCTGTGCGGGAAGTCGGGATAGGTGAGCTGTGCCGCCATCTCGTCGCAACTGTGGATCGGACGGAGCCTCGCCAGCCGGTACCATTCGCGCACGAAAGGCGAGCTGTTGCGCGACCAAGCCATGATGCCCGTGTTGATCGCGGCAACCTTGAACCGCTGGGAACGCACGCGCCTCGCGCGCAGCGGAGCGATATCAATCCACTGCTGGCATCGCAGCCGCATCTTGACGTGAGCCGTGGCGCCGTTGGAACGATTTGTCAGGACCACTTCCCCGGATTTCATGTCGGGCCACAACTCCTCGATGGACCCGACGACCAGCGTGTCCGCGTCCAGCATGACCGTGGAGGCGAACGGTGATAGCTCCGGCAGTTCGAGCTTGGCAAGATAGCGCCACTGCTCGGAGGAGCTTTCCGGCAGCATGGGGATGATATCCAGTGGCAGCAAGCCGGGAATCTTGAGCATCTTGCGAATCCACGGGATACCAGCCATGTCCGTGACGATTGCCACCGGACCCGCGTACCAGTCGCGCAGCGTCATCAGGGACACCGCCAGCGGCACGGCGTAGCGGTCGCCGATGTTGTAATACAGGACGCCTCGTGCGTTCATTGCTCGCTCGGCCTTTCGCCCTCATAGCTCAGCGCAGCAAATTTGTTTTGCTTGATCGACTCGTAAAACGTCGTCTTGCCAGCCCACAAATACGGCAAGAACACCTGCATTAGCTCCGCTTGCTTCATCTCTATCAGCGAGAGCTGCACGGCTACCCAGTCGAACATCAGCCTCCAGGCGGTTCGCTTGGCTTGCTCGCGGACTTTATCTTCCCACCCGCGATGCCAGCGAGCGCGAGGGCTGCGCGCCTTTTTCAATACTTGAAAAACCGCTTCCTGGTCAGCCGGCAAACGCACGCCAAGTGGTGCCTGCGTCTCAGGACACATGATCACAAAGTTAAGCGCCTGGACTGAGCCGTTGGCGTATTCCTTGGAGATACTTCTGGCACCAGCGCGAACGAGCATGCTTTCGATTTCTGAGACAGTGCGGGGCTTTGCCCAATAAGTCCTAGTTGTTGGCTCCTTTCTGGGCAACTGCCGAATCTGCCCAGAAAGTCGGATCGACGCCCGATTCGTGCATTTCCTGAATGACGCAGCAAATGTTGTGGCAAACCAGCTTGGCCAGCGTTTCATTCTTCATCGCTACGTCAGTCTTGCTCCGCAGCGAATCGCCGAACTTCCTCTTGATCATAGAGAATGTGCTCTCGACATTCGACCGCAGGTGATAGCGGCTCAGAAATTCTTGGCGGTGAAATTGAAAGTAGTGAAACATCTTGGACCACAAGCCGCCGGATGTGGCGACCGCGTTCCGCTTGAATGGGATCATTGGCGACGCGCCGAGCGCGTCCACTTCCGCTAGGTTCGTGTTAGTCGAGTAAGCTAAGTCGGCAGAAACCTCCTTGACCGTGAATCGCTGGGCCGTCGTTCCGAGCAGCTTGGGAAGCTGTACGCCATCGGTCTCTGGCGATTCAAAAACAGCGAAGATCGAATTGTACGACGGGCAGCGGGTTAGGTGGCCTTCCCCGTGCGCCTCTTTCAGGTCGGTCATAAACCGCCGGCCTGAGAACGTGGAATAGACCTTGAAGCAAGCTGCGAAGAGGGCATCTCGGAGCAGGATGCGAGGGCGTCCCATCCCCTGCTGCGGTTCCTGTATTCCATTGCACAAGTCGCGGAGCATTACCTGGAACGTGCCCTTCTCAGTGGTTTGGGCGGCATTGTACGCGGGCCAATCCTGAGTGTAGGTCGTCCGCTTCTCAGTCAGGGTAATCGACCGCGTTTCCGTCACCGTGCCGTCTGCCGCCTCTTCGCGCTTCATCGCGAATTCGACGGCGAAAATGTGTTTACACTTACAGCCGCGGGTTTCGTGGTCCGCGCACGTGCAGTGGGGATTGATCGGATCTGGGCAAACGGTATATTTCGCTGGTCCAGATTGTGAAGGCACAACCCAAATACCGCCCTTGCGGACCAACTTCGTCAGTGCGGCGATTGTCAACCCACGTTGCTCGCGGTCGTTCATGGCAGTAACTCCAGTCAGTCTGTGTCTTACTTTCGTAGTAATATACTATCTAAGTAAGTATTCGTCAATCCCCGGCTAGTATTTGCCTTTGAAATAACTGATTATCTGGTAAGATACCGGCTATGGCGAAAATCAAACTCACCGTGCCGGGGTATCGTTGTGAGCGATGTTCTCACGAATGGGTTCCGCGGAAACCGGACGAACATCCGCGAGTGTGCCCGCACTGCAAAAGCCCCTATTGGGACAAGCCGAAGAAACCTACCGGGACAAAGAGGGCATAATGTCCTATTCTCTGCCGGCCCCCGATGATCTTTTGTCCGAGGAGGACGTGAAGGTCAAGTTCCTTGTTCCCTATCTGGGGTTGCGTGGATACAAGCAGAACTGTATTGATTTTAACAAGCCAATCGAGATCCAAGAGGGGCGCAAAACAAAGACGATTTTTGCCGATGCGGTGGTCTATACGACGACCGCCAAGACCACGCCGCTAATCGTTTGCGAAACCAAGCCTCCAGGGGAACCGTTAATTCGCCGGGATACTGAGCAGGCGATTTCTTACGCAAGGCTGCTGCCGCGAATCGCGCCGCTAGTGGTCGTTACCAACGGCCTCCAGACGCGGGTGTATCAGTCGCTTAGCAAAAACCGGCTTGCAGATCTACCGCACAGGCGAGATCTCTCAGATGATTTTGTAAAGTTCGTCGTCAGCGCCGAAGTGCAGGAATCGCTACGGCTGGAGGCGAAACACGAACTCTTCATCATCGACGACGTGCAGTCGTTCAAGTCGATCTTGCGCGCCTGCCACAACGAGATACGGAATAACCAAGGCGATGACCCCACCAAGGCATTTGACGAAATGTCGAAGGTGCTCTTCTGCAAAATGCACGAAGAGCGAACGCATCCGGGGGACGCCAATCGGTTTCGGACAAAGGTATTCGATGACACGCTCGCGAAGCTGGGCGTCAACGTCGTCAAGCAGATTTGGCAAGAAACCAAGGAAGACCCGCAATTCTCCGACCTCTTCGATCCTGACAGCAATATCGCCCTAGATGATCGAACAATTCGCACCATCGTAAGCCAGTTTGAAGGCTACGACCTATCACTGACGGCGTTCGACGTGAAGGGCGAAGCGTTCGAGTATTTTCTTGGGGACACATTCACTGGCGGCTTAGGAGAGTTTTTCACGCCGCGTAATGTAGTCGAGTTCATGGTGGACGCGATTGACCCGAAGATCGGCCAAAAGATCATCGACCCATTTTGCGGGACAGGCGGATTCCTAATCTATGCCTTTGAGGTCGTCAGCGAGAAAATCAGGCTTCAGGAGTTCAGCGAGGATGAAAAATCGAAGTGGAAAATCGAGCTATCAAATCGCTGCATTTTTGGAACCGATTGGAAAGAGCGGACGACACTGGCTTGCAAAATGAACATGATCGTCCACGGGGACGGCAGCGCTGGGATTGTTAAGCATCATGGCTTAGTGGACGTGCCGGGGAAAATCCAAGAGGGGACATTCGATCTCTGCATCACTAATCCACCGTTCGGGTCATACGAGAGCGATGTCGCGATCTTGAGTCGGTATGAACTCAGGAGAAAGCACAAACAAGATCGAGTAATCCTAGCTGTCGAGCGTAGCTTGCGATTGGTGAAGCCGGGTGGCTCAGTTGCCATTGTCGTAATCGACGGCATTTTGAACAACGACAGCAAGGTTAAGGTTCGCGACTACATCAAGCAGCACGCCTGGATTAAGGGGATAGTCAGTTTGCCAGCGGTTACGTTTGAAGGCTACAACGCGAGGTCCAAGACGAGCATTCTGTTTTTGGAAAAGAAGCCCGAAGTCGATGAGACTGGGGCGCAGGGCGAAACATTCATGGCGGTGGTTGAAAACAGCGGCTACGCGCCGAATGGTGCTCCCGTGGCCGGCAATCAACTTCCAGAGGTTCTACTTGACTACAGGGCATTCTCGCGCGGAAAGAAGAGTCAAGCGCACCCGCAAAGCTGGGTTGCCACGCTCGAAGATCGCATGGATGCGGAGTATTACCGAAAGCGACTGCCAGTCGTTCCGCCAACCGATGCTGAAATTGCAACCAACGTAGCCGCTGTCGAGGGGCATCTTTCTCTGATAACCACGGCCCTGAAATCAGCGTTGGCTGATATTCGCATAGCATTCTCTGGCCTCGAAACTCAGCCAGTTGCGCTATCTGAATTGTTCATTCAGACTAAACACATGGAGAAGATTGACCGGGAGCGTCACTATCGCGTATTGGGGGTAAAGTGGTGGGGGCTGGGCACCTTCGTCCGAGAGGAGAAGTCAGGGCGGTTGATTAAGGGTAGCAAGCTGAATCAAGTTTCCGCGGGCAGCGTCATTTACAATCGCCTGTTTGCCTTCCGTGGCTCATTCGCCGTAGTCCCGCCGGAGCACGATGGCTGTCATGTTTCCGGCGAGTTCCCAACCTTCATCGTGCGCGGGGACGTTGATGAACCTGAGTTGGTGTCGTCGTATGTCGTTCATTGCTTAAACAGCCCGCAATACCTTGACGAAGTGGACCGAATTTCGACCGGATCGACGAAGACAAGCCGCAATCGCTATAAAGAAAAACGATTCCTTGAAATGGTTGTCGCTCTGCCGAAGACAAAATCACAGATGAAAACGGTTGTTGCGCTTCTTGATCGTGCTAGGGAGCTAAAGCGACAGCAAGTTAGCGCAATCGAAGAACTTGGCGAGCTAACCGCTGGAATCGCCAGAATGTTGCCGATGGGAGGCGTGAGCGAAAGCGACATTCCCGTGGAGGTTCTGGCAAAGCGGTCATCGCCGTTGGCCGAGTCAGCGCCGCAAGCAACAGCTAAGACAAGAAAACGCTCCTTGCCAAAGATCCAGAAGCGACAAATGCCGCCGCCAAAAGCAGTGGCTAAAAATCGCAAGCCTCGCTAAGACTTTCTGGGCAGACCGCCGACTTACTAGGCAAACGCGACTTTCTAGGCAAAGCCGACAGTGCGGTCAGCGGGAACGGTTGATGTGTAGTTTTTCATTGAGGCTCCAGGATCAGAATATCCCGGTGGTTGCTGGCGCGGTAGCCCGCCGGGAGTTCGTCGAGCACCTGCGCTAGCGTCGGCCACTGCGCCCGGTCATAGCCCTTCGCCCGCTTGCCAGACCAGAACTCCTCGCCGTACATGCCCGCGTCATCCACCATGATCGGCGGCGGCTCAGACCAAGAGAAAGAGAAGATCGCGCGCAGCTCGTCCAGCAGGGGACATTCCTGGATGGGTGCCGGCAGTTCTGGGTTCTGCGCCACAGCGTGCGCATCCAGGTAGAACAGCGTCGGCAGTTTGGGATCAATGATCCGGCGCAGCAGGTCTGGTGAGCGCCCGTGGTGGCACCGCACGTTGCCGAACGTGCGCAGGTCATGTGCAGCCTTCTGGTAGGTCGCTAGGTCGGACTCAATCGTGTGGATCATGCTGAACAGCCTGCGGCAGCGCCGCACGGACATGCCGCCTCCCGTGCCGGTTTCTATGAACACTTCGCGCACTAGTCCACGGTCGCGGATGACTTCAGGGAAGAGGCGGCTCATTTGGTTTTCACATGCGCCGAACGCGGATCGCTGGATTCCTGACCAACATGGACTATAAACCAAGCGAAGCCGTTGCATTCAACCACGTTGTCGATGGAAGCTATGCGCTGCGGCACCCACTCGACCATTTCAATGATCGTGTTCTTTGCAGCGGTCCGCCTGAGCGTGCATTGGCGATAGGAATCTGGCTTTGACATTAGACCTTTCCAGCGGTCTGCGCCAGCCGCTTGGCGGAATCCTCAAAAGCCGACTCACTGTGGCGGAACCGATAAAGGTTGGGTAGATGGATCGCCTTGCTTGGCCCGCACTTCTCGATCATCTCCTGGCGGTAAGCTTTGTCCTCTCGCGTGTCCTGGAATCCTTGCGCCGGATCAGCCGGCTTCTGCCAGCGTCCGCCGTCGCAGTAGCCATACTTCCGCGCCACGTCGCCGGGAACGATTTGCAGCCCGCCGATGGCGAACTTCTCCCGCTTGGTTTCAAACAACGACAGGTCCGGCGTGAACAGCTCGCCCGGCTTGATCCTGGCAATCTCCGCGTCGCCGATGTGGTGTGCGCGGTGGATTTGGACCTCTTGGGGATATGTCAAGCCGGTGAACTCAGAGGCAGCCAGCGCGTCCAGGCAGCCTTCTCCGAAGATGTAGTCGCAGTCTGCGAACCACACGATGTCTGCGCGGCTACGGCGAGCTGCCATGTTGCGTCCGATAGAGCGACGAAATAGTTTTGCGCGGTCTAGCTCAAACAGCAACTTCATATCGACTCTAGGATGCGGGCACGGCACTAAGCCGGTATCAATTGCACGGGCCAGTTCCGGTTCATCCTCCTTGCAACCGTCCACAATTTCGACCAGTCGTTCGATAACCCATTTTGTTCGCTGGTCATCTTCTGCATAGCAAATCGTTAGAACCGCCATGCAGTTCCTCGGCTCCCACAGGATCAAGCTGCTGAGTTGTGCCGTCAGCAGTGAAGCGAACGCGGGAATCTTCTCGGCGAAACAATGCGTGATGATTTCGACGGTTTTCATGACCAGCATTTTACAGACGCTACATTCAACCGTCAACTAACCGCCGCCATCATAGCGCCGCGAATGATCCGCTGATCCTGCTCCGGCAGCAGATTCAAGTGCTTGCCATTGACCGGGTGTTCGCGGATGCCGGCTAGATTCACGTCCAGTGCGTCCATGTAGTTCTGCCGATAGAGCTTCCAACCGGCGGGACGCTTCCACGCTTTGAACCCATGAAAATGCCAAACCCGAACGTCCTCGCTGCGCACCGCAACGCCGTGCTCCTCGTCCCAAGGCCACTTATACTTCTCGCGGATGGGACAGGCATCGAACACAGGACTGGCGTTGAAATGGCACGCGACGATGCGGCACTCATGATCCGGAAAGATTAACTGCATCGCTATTTCATCGCCGATGAAGCTGATCCGCCGCGAACCGGTGTCCGTCCAGTCCTGTGCCCACTCGCCGCCGTCGCCGCACCACGCGATGACCCCAGTGTTGATCGCCGGCCACTTCTCCGCGAGCTGCCTTGCTACGCGATGCGGCTCTACCTCCCGCCAGCCTTTAATTCTCTGGGACATCTTGCCGCCCGTAGATACCCAGTCAGAGAATTGCGTGATCACTGCCTCGCCTTCTTCAGGCCACAGCTCCTGGAATGGTTTGACCACCAGCACGTCGGCGTCCAGGAATATTGTGCGGTCGAACGGCGTCAGACGCGGTAGCTTGGTCTTGCTGTAATAAGCCTTGCCGCTGCCGCCAGCCTGGACTTCCTCGCTGGGGATCACCTGGATCGCACCCAGCCGCCCATCCTCGGCGCACGCTTCCGCGACGCGCCGACCGGGTCCGTCAACCTCCGTGACGACTGCCACGGGACCTTGCCAGTGCTTGCGCAGCGAAGCCAGTGCGACGATCAAGTGGATGGCATGGCGGGAACCAGCGTTAAAAAACAAACAACCGTCATTCATTCGATGTCCCCGTCGTGCGCCGTCTTGCTGTCCGGCGGCGTGTATTCGTTCCAGCCCGCGATGAATTCTGAGTGCTTCAAGGTGCCGGCTGGAAATGGATTGGACTTGAGCAACCGGCCGCGTCGCTTGTATTCCCAGCCCAACCCTCGCGCGCTGCGCTCGGAATCCTTGAGCTTGCGAGGCTGGGGTTCATCATCCTTGAGGATGCTCTTGGCCATGCGTTGAATCATTCCCCGCCTACTGTACAATAGGGGCCGTGCCGGATTTAGCCCCGGCACGGCCGAACCCAATGCACCTTTACTGGAGGTACATCGAATGTCTGCGGATTCTACCGCTATTCCTGAATTGACGCCAATCCCGGATTGGCCCGGTTATTTTCTCTCGCGGTCCGGGCAACTCTGGTCAATCAAAAAACCTGGCGGGAATGGTGGGGTTTACAAAACGCCTCGCAGATTGAAATTGCAACGTCGTGGCAATTACCTCAAGGCCACATTGAAAGACGGAAAGGCTGGCCGCGAATTGCAAATTTTGATGCATCAATTAATGCTTGCAGTTTTTGTTGGGCCATGTCCGGTCGGCCTGGAAGGCTGCCATGAAAACGGGAACGAGCACGATAATGATATTGACAACTTGCGATGGGATACCCGCAAGAGCAACATGAATGATAAAATCATTCACGGCACAATTGCCAAAGGAGAAGGACACGGAAGTGCCATCCTGACCGAACAAGAGGTCCATGCGATTCGAGCATTTCGCGCTGTCGGCAAGCGTCATAAATGGATCGCAGCAGTGTTCAACGTCAGCGTCGGTTGCGTAAGGGATGTACTGTACGGCGCGACCTGGAAATGGCTGTCTTAAGCATCAACCGGCTCTCCGCGCATGACTCGCTGCACGAGCGCGATCAAGTTACCGAGCTTCGGGACATTGGTCCAAAGATGCGATTTCTGATTAGCAATCCGAGTGTATTCACCTGCGCGCGCTGCGGCGTACCACGCGACGCCATCTTGACTTGGGATTGGTAATTGCCCAGGCGGCATAGTTTCGCTGAGCCAATTGACAAGCCTCTTTGTAAAGGACGTTCGATAAAAAGAGCACCAGCTACACATACGTGGATGCCCGACCCGCATCGCTTTTGGATCAAATGGAATGTTCAATCGCGGCTTCTGAGCCAGCGCCTGCACGCGGTCTCCCCAATCCTCTAGCCTGCCAAGAGCATTGATCCCTTTCGTGTAAAACCATTTCGGCGCGACCCACGCTGGGAACCGATCAAAGTCGTCCTGTCTGAACCATTCCGGGTCTGGCCAGTTTGGAGATGGCCCTTGTGCCACGCAGTCGGTATCCAGCTTCAGGTGCCAATCCGTTTCAACGAACATTGCTGGAACGTAAACGTGCCCGGAAAGCATTTTTTCCCGTTGGGATTCGTACTTGGGCTTCCGCAGCGTCTCCCCGTCCAGCTTGTAGGCGCAGTGCGGCCAGGAAACGAACGTTGTGCCTTCCGGGAACTGCCTGCGCTCATGGATGGCGGTCTTAAGGTTCTCGACTTCGCCGTCGAAGAACACGACCCAAGGGATTTGAAACAGCCACGGATGGTGCAGCCGCCATGTCCTGTGGGACTGCTCGAACTGGATCAGCGTCTTGGCGTCCACGCCCACGACGACGGTTAGGTTCTCGCGGATGTTCACCCTCGATCCTCCTGCATTTCGTTCCACTGCAAAATAGATTCCTCGTAGATTTCAAACTCCGTTCGCGTCTCGTCCTTCTCAAGCTCCATCGACGCCGGACAGAGGCAGCCGATCCGCATGACGAAGCCTTGCCCGTGCCAGTCGCCCTCCACGGGGATCTCCGCGTACATCTCGTCGCGATCCCCGCATAGCCGGCACGGGACGCACTCCAGCGGCGGCGAGACTTCCGCGCAGCAATGGCAGTGAGATGAAGTCTTGCGGCAGTTGTTTTCGCACTTCATTTACCGCGCCTCTTGGCGTTGATCTCGGAACGCGCCTCGCGGAAGATTTGGCCCAACTCCGCCGTCTCCGCAGCGGCGCGGCTGAATTCCTTGCTGACGTTCAATCTCTCTACCAGCTTGGCGATCATGATCGTGATTTGGTATTCCTCGTCTGGGTTCTTCGCGTCCAGCTTGAAGTAGTCGCCGGCAAGCACCAAGCCGACGGCCGTGGCAAATCGCTCAGCGGGTGAAAGCTCATCGGTGAGAATCGTGGCAGCCATCAGGTTTGATCCTCCAGGCAGGTCGCTGCCTGCGCCGCGCTGCGAAACGTCCGATACCACTCCTGGGACTCGTCAATCACCTGCCAACGCTGCAAGCTGCCCACGTTGGTATATTCCCGCAAAGCCATCCGGTCCACCAGGGCGAAGCAGCCAGATTCGCGGACCAAGCCGCCGATCTCCTGCCAGCGCCGGAACGTCTCGTGCATCAGGCATACTTCTTCGGCGGTGGAGGTGGAGGCAATGGCCTGCTTCCCGTCCACGGCGGCGGCTCGTAGCCCCTGCCGTTGCAGTGTGGGCATTGCATCCAAGGGGTCCGCGAAGGTGACGCCATGTCCCAGTGCAACGCCCACAGCAGCACGTGCCACCAGCCCTTGCCCGGCTTCAGCGCCCACCCGTTGCCTTTGCATAGCTCACACGGATACCAGCCCATCAGGTTTCCTATAGCTGGAGTTGCAGCGCCGGGACTTCGATCTCCAGCGGCTTGAATACTTGGTGCCATCGCGGAGTGAGCATGTTGTAATCCAGAATTCCGCCCTCGCTGAACTGCGGATGCCGCTCGATGTCTGCCACGTCAACCGGGTTCTCCGTCGCCGGCAGGTACACCTCTAATGCCTCAGCGCCGATCTTCGTCCAGAACTGATGCCACCAGCCGGGATAGAGCGTGTAAGTGTTCCCGGCGGTCATCCACGTGTGCGGCCCGACGCCTCCGACCTGGGTGAACCGCACTACGAGCAGCGCGCCGGATAGTACGTGAAAAGCGTTGCTCTTGTGCAAGTGGCGGTGGATGGAGCAGTGCCCTCCCGGCTCAACGGCGATGCGATCAACGTGATACAGCGGGTCACGGATGATGGGGGTCGTCCGTCCCCACGGCTTTGGCTGGCGTTCCATGCGCGGATTCTACTGCGGCTAAGGCTTCCTCGTCTAGCTGGATGTCCAGGTAGCCCGTGGGGACTTCCGCCAGCTTCTCACGCCGCACAAGGCAGCCCTTGATGGGTCGCAGCCTCGGGTCCGTGCCGCCTTTGCCCATCCAGCGGATCGCAAAATGCGGACGGCGGAATCCCGGTGCGACCTCGATGTGCTTGCCGATGGACCAGCATCGCTTGCCGCGCCGCGCTGCCTTTTCCAGCAGCTTTGGATCATGGGTCGCGTCCCACTTACTGCGGTCGGCCTCCAGCGGTTCGGGGCTGACTAAGTCCATCTGGTCTTTGAGTAGGCACAGAGCCACCGCGAACCGGAATACGTTATCCACTGTGGTATCATTCACGCCGGCCTCGATCAGCGTGCCCGTGATTTCACGCCCGCGAACTAGCCGCGACATGACGGTCGTCCCAGGTGCCAGCGATACTACGGTGACCGTGTGGTTGGGGACTTCCTGCCCTTCCCGCCATTCATCGATGCCGACCAGCATGCCGGCGTTGGAGGTTCTGTGCTGCTCGGTCATGCTCACCAGGAAGCTGCGCACCAAAGCGCCGTCGCCGCCCGGCAACTCATGCCCCGGCTGGAATCGGACAAGCAAGTCCGGGATTGGCAGCCGCACGTGGTCGCAAAGCAGCTTGTCCAGGTCCACGTTGAGGAAAGCCCGAACTACCGACGGATAGACGTCATAGTACGGGCGATGCGCCTGTGTCCACCGCAACTCCCCTCCGAAATGCGCCAGGCTGTTGATGAAGGCGACCTTGCGAGCGCCGGTGATCATGTCCCGCCGCACGATCTCCTGCATGTGGTCGATGAGTCCCTGCTCCGTGCGGCCGGCTGTCGCAGCCATGCCGCGGATCGCAAGTGGGTAGTCATGCCATGCCATTACTGGGCTCCTTGGGACCGTTCGGCAACGTGCCGAGCCGCATTAAGGGCCGAAGCCCTATTGTCGTGCATCCGATGCGTCGTAGGCATAAATCCGAATCCTCCTCCCGTCCTTTGTTTTCACATACAAGCCGTGGCTCATCGGTTCAACCGCCTCTTCTATCTCGTGCCATGTCCCTGGCTCGTCCTTCCCGTCGTCGCCGAACACTCGCTTGCCGGAATCCAGCATCACGTTGATTCGGTCGCAGCGGATGGCATTCTCGCACTGCTGAAATGTGTGCCAGCCGATTGCCGGCGTGTTGCCGGAGCCTAAACCAAACCGCTTTCGCGGAGCGCGGCCAGTCGCAGGCTTGTTACCGTCCTCACCGTGCTGGCGCTGAAGCCGTGCTTCCTGGCGTACTTCTGAATTGCCTTGGTCAACCGCTGCTTGCTGAAGGTTTTCATTTTCGTCCTCGGTGGTCATGGTTTGCGTTCCCTATCATGTATTCGTTGGCCCAGTGCCGTTATTTTACCGATTCAAAGTTTCTGCGTCAATAGCTGAAAATACCTGGAAAATCCCGTAAACCACAGTGCCGCTATGGCGGTTTGCCGGCAAAGTCAATAGGGACACGCCAAACTCATATGCGCCGCATGTCCGTGATCAGCCGTCCCCCTATACAAATGCGCCGTTTTTTTGTTTGGCGCGTGACGGTAAAATGACACCGGCAACATGGGAAATCTGGGAGGCTTGGCAATGAAACCGCTTAACGTGACGTTCTTCGGACAGCAGCTTGTGGCTACACCCGTCGCCGTCATGGGCCTGGGGCTGCACTGTAGCTGCGCAGGAGGCTTGGGACCGCTGTTGGTCCATGAAGGCATGTGTGCCAACCGGGATGACTTCTGGGCGTCCTGGCGAGCCCTGGGCGGCGAGAGCCAGGGGATCGAGCTGGAGTCCGGCGAACCGTTCGCTCCACCCTTGACCTGCGCCCCCGCGGTTCAAGCTGCCCGGCCTGCATTTGCCATCCGCCAGCACCGCCGGCGCAGGCATCGCGACAAGCTGCCTTCGCTAGCCGATCACGTCGTCCGCTGCGTCCTGGGGGGCGCTGGCGGGCTGGCCTTGGGCTGGCTGATCATCTGCGGCGTCCAGAACTTGGACCCCTTCAACCCCGCCCAGCCGGCACCGGTAGCTGCGGAGCCGCAAACCGTCAGCGTCGCCGCCAACGTCAAGCCCAAGATCGTCCGCGAGCCGACATTGCCCCAGCCAAAACGACTTACCGCCGCCGAGGTCCGGCAGGTCCAGCTTGAGCAGGTGCGCCGGGACATCGAAGCCGTCGAGCGCGAGCAAGCGGAGAAGCAGGTGCTCGACATTCAGCAGGCGGCACAGCAAGCGGTCGAGCAGCCCATTGAGAACCTATCGCCGCGTCCGCCGATCTCCTACTCCGAATTGCGACGCGGCAAACTCCCGTAGTGACTGCTACGTCATCCAACCACGCGACTGCATCTCTGCGGCGATGCCTGCTGCGTTCCTGGCGTCATCTATCCCGCGATGGCGTGTGCCTTCCGGCTTAACTCCAAGCAACCGCATTGCTCGCTCGCGCCCAGCGGTGCAGCCCGCGTGCTTCCTAAACACGTGCGCCAAGTCGATGTGCCTTCCCATCGGGTACGCTATGTCGTGGAAGGCGCAGTCGCGCAACAATTGCTGCTCATCGAATGTCCCCCATGAGGCAAAGTGCCATGCCCCAAATTGAAGCGCCCATTCAAGGAATGACGTGAATGCCGCCGGTAATGGCGCGGCGCTATCAACATCTTGCTGCTTGATGCCTGTCAGCTCCATGCAGAACCGAGTCAGCAACGGATGTCTTTGCGGGCGCACGAACGTCTGGAAGGTTGCGACCACTGCTCGATCAAGCATCGCCGCACCAATCTCGATGGTCTCCTGCTCGCTGGCTGCAATCGAATCATCATCGCAGCACGTAGCCTCAAGATCAACCACGAGATAGCGCATCAGTCCTCTTCTGCGGTTTCTGGCGCATCCGTCGGCTTCTGCTGCCCTTCCGGGGTGATATCTTCGTACCACCCCTCCAAGGCATCTTCTGACCACGGTTCCGGCGGAACCGCTCCCCGGCAATCCTGGATGGCGGTCGCCAGCGGAACGTAATCGAATACCCGCAGCGCGCTGTCCGGGTTGGTCTGATAAACCTCGAACCCAGCCTTCTCGAAATGCGGGCGCAACTCCTGGAGCATGCCCGTGGCGATCCGGTACTTGCCGTTGTTGCCGTTGACGGCGCCGGGCCAGCGCGCCTGACCGAAAGCATAACCCTGCGCGGCGTCCATCTTGAAGTCCACGCCCAACATGTAAACCCGTCGCACGCCCAGGTAGTGGAGCAGCCGGAACCCGATGAAGAACGTGAAAATGTTTTTTGCGCGGTAGTTCATCTCCGGGTGCTTGTCGCTCGCACCCCAACTGGCATACGGCAGCGAGAAGAACTGCTCCGGGAAGAACTTCGTCTCGCGAGGGAACCCGAACACGTTGGGACACTGCGAAACGTGCCTGCCGGTCCAGCGAAACGTTCCGTCCGGCAGCTTGGCGCGCACGCGGCTCTTGTCGTTCTTCTCTAATCTCGGCTTGGGAACGAACTTGATGATGTTGGGATCGAAGAATATCCCGTGGTGGAACTTGTGTGTGGAGTCGCTGTAGCACCACGCGCGGACGGGAGCGTATCCCGCGACGTTGTTGATGCCAAGCGAAACGATCCCGCGCTCGCGCAGGAACGATAGGTCGATCTGCCGCAGGCTCGGTCCCCCGCAGACGAGGAACGCCGCGCAGCCCGCCCACTGGTTGCGCATGGCGTGCGTCGGCCGCTTGTCCCGGTCGCAGACCTCCAGCGGATCATCCGTGCCGGGATCGGCCATTGCTTCCGGCATGGGTCCGCCCATTGCCTCGCGTTGCGCCTGCCGCTGCTGGCTTTTGGCTTCCCTCGCCGCCTTGCGAGCCTCACGCTCCCGCCGGCGTCGGGCGATTCCTTCCGCGCGTGTTTCCTGGCTCATGACGAACTGCTACTGGAAGAGGATACGCTGCTCGTCGAGCTGCTAGATACTGACGAACTACTCGCGCTGCTCGTGGACGAACTGGACCGTGAACTTGTCGAGCTGCTGGAAATACTGCTGACGCTGGAGCTGCTCGATGACCGGCTGCTCGTAGATTCTTCTTCGGTGTCGCGCCCCAGCACGACGACCGTGTATTCAACGTCCCCGCCGTTGGCACTTACCCGGACTTCGAATGAAGATCCTTCAATCACCGGATAGCCGATCTCGCCCGGCGAGTGCATGAACAGCAACGTCTTACCTGTCGCCGCGCCATTGGCCACTGTGAACCTGCGCACCCACAGCAGCATGCCCGTAGGATCGGTCGCGTTGATTTCCAGCTTTCCATCGCCGCCGGTCTGCTGAATGATCAGCGTGACGATTTCCTGCAACCGCAAGTCCTGCCCCAAGGCATCCTTGCCCGCTCCTGCACCGATGTCGAATCCCGTGAAGTCGAAAAAGTCCAAGTCTTCCGAAGCGCCGGACAGCAGCGTTCGCTTGTCCTCCCATTCGCGGTTGTACTGATTCTCGGATGTGCCGCTGTCGAACTTAGTAGCGACCGTCAGTCCTAGCCCTGCCGATGGCTCCTGCCCATCGGGCAGCGCATTGACAATCGTCGCCTCCAGGACGAGTTTGATATCGGCGGTAGCTTCGCGGCTGGACATGGGTTAGAGCGGCCAAGTGGAAGTGCCGGTCGGGACCACCGTGCAGACAAACCAGTTGTCGAACTCGTGCGCGATCCCGGTGTCCAGGTCCTTGTTCTGCGCGACGATGGCGGCGCGGTAGAACGTCGGCACTGAACCAAGATCAGCGGACACGACAACGTCCTCCCACTGGGCGGACAGGACAGTTCCCTCCAACTGGAGATATACATTAGGAACGGCACTGCCGGCAATTTCCTCGTCGAGCGTGGCGCTTTGCGTCCGGATCGAGATTTTGTCGTTGTCGAACTCGTCCACCGCGTTTGTGAACCGCACTTCCACCCAGGTGGATAGATCGCTCGCCGTGTAGAGGCGCAGCGCGACGAACGAGGACGTCCCAAGAAATGCAAGGCGATAATAGGCGTAGATGTCCCCGTTGACGTTCGGGAAAATGATGACGTTGACTTCCGCGTCTCCATCGACGTAATTGAGACGCATCTTGTTCGCTACGATGTTCGCCCCGTTGGCGGAATTTAAGTCAAAGCCGCTTCCTCCGGTTCCAAGATCTTCAAACCCTGCCGCGGTATAGCCCAATCCGTCTGTCAATCCCAGAAGCTCACGGTTGAATGAATCGGAGAATCGCAGATTTCCGGTCAGCGTGCTGGACGATGATGACGATGCACTGCTTGTACTGGAGGAGGAAAGGCTGGACTGGCTAGAAGCCGACTGACTCGACGAACTCGAACTCGACGAGCTTGACGAGCTTGCGCTTGAAGTGCTGGAACTCGATAGCGTGCTCGTGGAACTGGATGACGCGGACGAGAAGCTCTGGGAGCTGCTGCTGCTCGACACCGAACTGGTGGAACTAGACGACGCCGAACTTGTGGAGCTGCTACTAGCCGAAGACGTGCTCGAACTCGATGCCGAAGAGGTGGATGAACTCGACCGTGTTGAACTCTCACCGGACTTCGAACTGCTCGATGAACTGACGCTGCTGGTTGAGCTGGAAGATACTGACGAGGTCGAGCTACTGGACGAGCTGACGCTGGAAGTGTCTGCGCTCGTAGATGAACTAGAAACGCTCGAAGTCGTGCTGCTGGATTCCGTGCTCTGGGAGCTGGTGCTCGTGCTCGTGCTCGATGACGAGCTACTCACGGACGAAGTGCTGCTCGTGCTGGACGAGCTGCTTTCCTCCTCGTCGTGCCGGCCCAGAATCGCCAGGGAATAGTTGACGTCACCGCCCGTCGCCTTCAAGCGGATGACGTCCGCGCTGCCGGGGGTGATGTTAATCGCCGGTTCTCCCGGCGCAAACAATGCGATTGCCCGGCCCGGATAGAACGCGCCGCCGTTAGCGACACTCAAAGTTGGCACCCATGTCGCATTACTCGCCGGCAGGCTGGGATTCAATTCAAGGCGGCCGGCGCCGGCGGTCTGCGTCAAACCGAATCCGACAATCGCCAGCAGGTCCATCGTCTGGCCCAGCGCATCCTTGCCGTGGCCCATGCCCAGGTTCTGGTTGGCAAAGGTGCTCAGGGAGATGTCCAGCGTTTCCCCGGATTGCAAGTAGCCGCTTTGGTTGCTCCAGGCCCTGTCGATCTGGTTTTCCGCGACGCCGTTTTCCAGGGCTTGCCGGATGAACGTGCCCAGGTTGGCCGTGCCGGTTTGGGCATCGTCCTGCGCATTGGTCAACTCCACCTTGGCCAGCAAGGAGAATGTGCCGGTGGCAGACCTGACGCCCATGCTTGGATTCCTGTTGCCTCAAAGCATATCACCGCGAGTCTCGCGGCACTATCCGAGATAGTTTCGCAGCCAAAGTTCAGCGCGGTTCAGATACGCTCGCCTGTCGTCGCAGGCTTCGCACGGCGGAAAGCCAATTTCCTTGAACATTGCCGCCAACCTGTTCCCGATCAAAGTCTGATCCTCGATGCCCGGCAGCAGCACCGCAATCTCCTGGGCGGTGAACTCGTTGGTGGATTGCGGCGAGGCAGGCTGCGCTGTCCCTGGTCCTGGACAGTCCGGCAAGGAATCTCCTTGCAACGGCTGTCTGCAGACTCGGCACACGGCCATCGCCACGCCGATCTTTTGCGGGTCGCACTTCACGGCCCCTCCGCTGCTTGAATTAAGATTTGATATTGATCTTTGATCTGCTTCAGCCACCGCTCCGTGTCCCCCGAAGACAAAGCGATGGTCAATGTGTATTCGCGGATGGTCACGTTGGGATAGTCCGAGGCAATGTAAGCCAAAAAACTCGCCTTGACCGCCGCTGGCCATTGGCTGAGCGTGATCGATCCTGAATTATCAACGCCGAGCAGAAGCGTCGCCGTCCCCGTCTTGCCACCCAAGTTGTGCTTGGCGAACAAGTCGTCAAATAAGTCTTGGAGATCCGCGAGCGTGACACGAGCCGTGGGGCTGGTCCCCGTGAATCTTATTTCCACGTCGCCGTAGGTGTCCTTGGCGTTGGCCTCCCCGCTAGGCATTAGAGCGCCGATGACTCCGGCCCAGTTGCGGAACTTACCTCCAAGCTCCCCGATAGCGATTGGCCAGCGGTCCTCGTGCGCGGACCGGTACGTGTTCAGTGCGATTCGATCTTCGTTCCATCGGTCGATGTCGCTGGACTTTGGTGTGCCAACCCCGCTACCGTCCGGGTCCGTCTCCGGTTTCGTCGGGCATTCGATGGAAGCGCTGGCGCAAGGTGGTGCCGTCAAAGCCACCGTCGGGAAGCACCCGTCGGCCGACTCGAAGCTGCAAAGCTGTGCGTAGTGCCAACTTGAGTCCAGCGTCCATAGAGCGACAACCGGCATTCCGCAGCAGCAGATTTCTCCAGCCATGCCGATCACGAGCCGCACTCCGCTTGGCTGGCGACCAGGAACCCGTTCATGCGCTTGAGCACGCACCGTTTGCCACGCTTGATCGCGCCGAAGGAACTTGTAGCGTTCTTCGTCACCTTAGATGGCTGCCAGTTCTTGTAGTACAGCAGGAAGCTCTCGCTGGTATCCTTCGCCATCGTGCCGCTGCCGTTAACGGTCTTGGCAAAATACTCCTCCTCGATTGCCGTCGTCACATATAGCGGTCGTTCTTCGCCGCCGGCAGTGACGATGCCGGCGTACTCCACGGGACCATAAACCCTGCCCTGCTCCCCTGCGACAATGTCCGATGACCAGCGGTCGATAAAGGACAGCCAGATTCTCATCGTGCGATCCGTGTACTCTGCGCCGGTGTGGTCTTTGACCAGGATCGCATCGTGGTAAGCGTCCTCGATGGGGTCCATGAACTCGCCGGTTTGCAAGGTGTTGCCGGAGCTGTCCCCCGGCGGCACCTTGATCTTGGCGAACGTCGTCAGATTGTCCTGGATGACCTCCGCGCCCCAGGTCAGCTCCACCAACCACTCATCGTTGGCGCTGGCCATCGCCACGCGGATGGAATTGCCGAAAGACAGAACCGCCGGCGAGCCGATGAACCTGCCGGAGGATTCCGCGTATTTGGCAAGCCCGCCCAGAGTCGCCACGCCCTTGGGAGTGTTGATCAGCGGTGCCACTCCGGAACCTGCGCCGGCGCCAAGCTTGGCGATGAACCGAAAGTCGATGCCGTGGCCGGGAATCCGCAGCACCGCTCGCGAGTGCTGATGCATGACGCAAGCCAGCCGGACCTCTTCCATGTGGTGCAAGACCGTGATCGCGCTGCACTGCGCAATTATGTGCCCGTCCTTCTGCCGCATAGGTGGAAAGATCAGCTTTGGCGTCAATGACTTCCAATTGCCGAACGAAGAGCGGAACTGCTGGCAATGAACCTCCGCAGCATCCGGAGATAGGCAGTCCCCCGCTTGGCCGCGCGGCACGCCTTGATTTGTCTGCCCGCGGAACGCCGCCACGCAATCCCTGTCGGGCGGCGACTGGATGGGGATGCACCACAGCCTCTGCTGATCGTAGAACGCCGGGACGACGTCGCCGACGCCGTAGATGGGGATGTTGCCTTGCCCAGGCGTACCATTGTGGTAGCCTCCCGCGTCGATCCGCAGCACCGTCTCGCGGTTCTGCCAGCGGTTGCCGTCGTGGTAGCGAAAGACCGCCGCGTACTTTCCTTCGCGCCCGCATGGGGCATCTGTCTCCGTCTGGCCTGCAGGAATCTGGCAGAGGTTGCTGTCATCCGTGATCACCGCCGTACCGATGATCGTTTCTGGCGTCCCGACGTGCTTTCCAAATATCCCCTGATTGAAGCTCGATAGCCCAGCGGGTTGGACAGCGTTGACGCCACCGCTCATCTCATTGAGCAGTCCCCCGGTCGGGATCATCGGTGTGTCGCGGAAGTCTGCGCGAAGCATTATGGCCCAGTCTCATAGAGGTCAGAGAAGTCGGAAAGCCGATACAGAGGAACGCGAGAAGCGTTTGGACTTGGCCTTCGATACAGCCGGATGAAGCTTTGCGTGCTGGCATCGTAGGTGTGATTCCAACCGCAGAGCACCGTTGACTCCAGTCCGTTGACGATTGCCGGTGCGCGAATCTGCCGCTGAAGAAACCTAAAATCAAGCGCCCACGTGCGAAGCGTCCGTGAGTTCCCGGCATGGCGGTATTCCTGCCTGCCAGCGATCCCCATGAACATCACCGTCTCCGGCTCGGCATCCTTGATGTAGCTCAGCTTCTTCGAATTGACCGAGCCAAGTTGCTCCCATATTTTTCCGAAGTTTGGGTTCACGGCCCAGGCCCAATGGCCAGTGTGTTCGACCAGCGGACGTAAATAGACGACTGGAGCGGTCAGGTCTTTGATCGGAGTTGCGACTGCCGCACCGGCGGACACGGATAATTCAGGAGAGGCTCCGAGTAAGTTGCTGTTCGACTTGATGGAATAGAACTCAAAATTCGCACCAACTGTCATGTCCAGGAACCGAACCGGGTCATCCTTGTTGGTGCGGTCGCCGCTCCACGCCGCGTCAATGTTGCTCTCGTACTGGATCGTCACCAGCGCATAGCGGCTGTAGGTCTGATGGCCGTTTGTCAAACTGTCCGCATTCGTATCTAGCTTGAATGGATCGATAATCCCGATGCCATCCGGCTCCGCCATCGCGACGGAACTGATTCGCGCCGCTGACAGATATCCGCCGCCGGCCTGGCTGACGGTATTTCTTATCCTTGTTATCTGTGGCTGGATGATCTTGCCGTCCCGGATGAAAGGCAGCGGCAACATCTCGTCGATAAAGTCCAATACCTGCCGCCCGTAAACCCGATAGGTAGCTTCGGCCGTTGTCTTGCCGTGCGCTTCGCGCTGGAAGTCCGGCCCCTTGGTCAGCGCGTACTTGATCCCCCTTGGCGTCGAGAAGCGCGAACGAGTTAGCTCCGAGGTTGCGGTCATCGGGGCCTCGCGACGGGGATGGTATCGTTCTGCGGCTTCAGTCGTTCGGCCAAAGTGCTGAACCCGTCCTTGGCGATCTGGTTGCCCTCAGCCGTCAGATCCAGAAGTTTCCGCTGGTTGTCGCCGCGGTATATTTCGTCGAGCTTGTTAGATAATTGGATGGCGGTGAAGACTCCCTGCGGCGTCTCCCGCTCTGGAGGTTCTGGTGCCAAACCGCCATGACCATCCTTGCCCGGCATCGCATCTGCGAACTGCTTTTGACGAGCACGTTGCAGCCTTCCAAGTAGAATCATTGCTGGGCCAGCCGGACCAAAAAACATAGATTGGAGCATCACCCATGTCCGAGCTGAGTTTTCGATTAGTCCATTGATCAGCTTGTCGCTGGTCGTGTTCAGCGCCTTCGACAACGGCGTGAGAAGGTTCTGGACTTCGTCCTCCAACCCCAATTGTCCATGCGCGAAAGCAATCTCTACTTGCAGCAGCAGCGGCTTTCGCTCCTGCATGATGTCGCCGATCTTTCTCCGCACGTCTTCCAGCTCGCTTTTCAGGCGGTCTAATGGTCGCACGGCTTTCTCAGCGAATCCGCCGTATTGGTTTTCTAGGGCGCCTAGCAAGACTTCCTGCGCCTTGGCCGATTGGCCGGCGGCGGCGAACTGCCGCACGAGCTTCTGTTGAGTATCCGTCAGCAGCACGCCTGCCCGGCGTAGATGCATCATGCCGCGCTCCGGATCGCTCAGCGAACGCCCCAAGAGATGCGCCGCCGATGGCAAGTCCGAGCCAATCGCCGCCGCCAAATCCACCGCGTCCTTCGTGGCCCGTTTGAAGTTGTCGCCTTGAATGTTTCGGAAAGCCAACAGTTGAGTTTGGGCTTCCGTGATCTTCGCTTTGGAACCGGCAACTGCGTCGTCGATGACCTTGGCCTGTTCTCGCAGCTCGCTGACGTTGAACCCGACTCGGCTGTTGACCTCCAGCGCCGCCCGCCGCCGCGCCTCAGCTTTACTGAACTCCTCGGATAGCTTTGTGCCTTCCTTGATGTTCTCGTTCCACTCGGCTTGGGCCGTCCGAAACACCCCATAGGCACCGGCCGCTGCCAGCGCAGCAGCGCCAACCCCGGCAATCATCTTCGGGGAAATGCCTTCCGGCAGATCAAAACCTGTCAGCGATTGTAGCAGGCTGCGCTTGATCTCATCGCCTGCTTTGGCGGAGTCGCCGCGCACCTTGTCCATGCTGGCGCGGATGACAACGTAGGCTTCGCCCAGCATGTCAGCCATTGGCGACCTCCTTGCGCGCCGCACGCTTGGCGATCCGCGCTGCGCGAGCCTCGGCGCGCCGCTTCTTGGCGGCTTTCTCTAGCGCGATTTGCACCCCGGTCTTGCCGCCCACTTCCACGTCCAGTCCTTTCTCCGCTGCTTCCTCCGGTGTGAAGCTCGTCTTGCCCGCGCCAAGCTCCTCATTGCTCAGCCATGTTATCAAGAATTGGTCCAGCGTGAGCTGCTCCAGGTCGTTTGGCAGCACGCGGCCCATTGACTCGACGTAGATCGTGCGAAAGATTCTGGCCCAGGCTATCGGCCCGCCCCCGCCGGAGCCATCTCCGCCGGGGGCAATGCGTTTCCCAGGGTTGGCTTGCTTATCTCCTGGACCGCTGCGGCGGTTGCCTGGACCTCTTCGCGGCTGCGCTGGGACCACATCTCGGCGGTCTGGTCAAACGTCAATCCAGGTATGCCCGGTCGCAGGCTGACCCAGATTTGCGTGAGCAACCCTCGCATCGTGTTGTCCGCCCACTGATCACCGCCAGCAATGCCGATGGTGTCGGCGCGAATATCCTCCGCACGCCTGAAAGCGTCCTTGATGATTTCCAGCTTTTGCTCCGGCGACATTGTATCCGGCAGCAGGTCGATATTCCGCACGTAGGTTTCGATCAGCTCCCTGCGCCTGGCGTGCGCCGCTTCTTCCTGAAGAAACGCTAAATCGGTCAGCAGCAGAGCGTAAAGCTCCACATGCGTCCCGTCCTGCATGGGCATGTTGCGCCGCTTGCGGCAGCCGGCGCTGAGGCTCTTTCCGTTCGATTCCAAAGGTAGGCTCCTCCGGTCTTGCTCGATTCACTAAGACGATGGCAGTGTCACCGCGATGGGCTTGTTTTGCGACGGGCTGTAGAAAATGCCGTCCGCTTCCCAGTTGGCCGTCCATCCAACCACGGTCAAACCGTCGATGTCGGTTTCCATTTCGAAGGAAGTGATGTTCGCGGAAAGGAACAGCCAGTAGAGCGTGCTGGAAAGCTCATTGAACAGCGCCAAGATGACGTTATCGCCGACGTCGAAGATCGTGTACGGCTTCTTGTTGGTGTCGAACTTGCCGCCGATGGTGCCCGTGGCGTGCTTGCGCGCCGTCAAGCTGTTGGCGTAGCCAGCGCTCTCGCTGTCCGCCCACACGCTGGTCGTTGCGATGGGATTGATACGCCAATTGGTCAGGCGCGTAACAAGCGTCCCATCGATGACGGCTTTGCCGTACTTGCCGTTGATTGCAGATTGACCGCTCATCGTGGTGTTTCCTTACTAGGAACTGCTGGACGAGCTGCTGCTCGCTGTGCTAGTGGATGAAGACGAACTGCTCGCGGATGAAGTGCTCGACGAAGAAACGCTCGACGTGCTAGAGCTGCTGACGCTGCTCAAAGTTGAAGTTGTGCTGGAGCTTGCGGTGCTACTGGACGACTCGCTGCTTACGGACGACGTGCTCGAAGAAGACAGCGAACTGGTGGAGCTGCTGCTGGAAGATGAGCTTTCCTCGTCGTCATGGCGTCCGAAGATCGTCACGGAGTATGTGACCGGCCCACCGTTGGCAGTGAACTTGACATTTTTCTTGGTCGAGGATAGGTCGATCCCGCCGGCCGATCTGGCAATCCGCACCAGTGAGTCGTTCAAGCTCAACGCGCCGCCCAGCGCCGCCGTCAATATCCCCAGTGCCGTCAACCCACTTGCGCCACCGGGCTCGATTTCCAGCGCCCCGGTCCCTGCCGAAACATTGATCACAATGGCGACGATCTCTTCAAAAAGGCACGCCAACCCCAAGCCGTCATTGCCCGCTCCGGCACCGATGTCCATGCCGGTCATTTGGTAAAGGTCGAGCGTCTCGCTTGCGCCGGAAGAAAGCGCCCGGTCCCCGCTTGCCCAGGCGCGGTTAAACTGGTCAGCTTCGATGCCGTTGTTCAGCGTGGCCGAGAAGTCCGCGCCGACGGAGCAGGTCGCCGGGACTTGGCTGTCAAGCAAGTTGACCAGCGTGGATTCCAGCGTTAGCCGAATCTTGCCGCTCGCGCTTCGGTTCATCGCCGCGCACCGCTTCCCAAGGAAGGTGCGAACCAGCGGCGAGGCGTTGCGAGCGGAATGCTCGCGCCGGGTCCGAATGCAGAGCGTAGTTGTAGCACCCGCCTCTCCGGCGGGTCAAGCCGTAACGCTCAAGACAAGGCGATCAGATACTTGCCTTCGATTCTGATGCGGTACTGGAGCGTCCAGGACCAGGTCTGGTCATCCTGCCTGGTGCCGAAGTCGGGATCGATCATCACGTCGATCTGCTCGTCCTCCTCAAGCGTATATAAAGCCCTGTCGAATTGCCGGGCGACAAGCTTGGCGAACTGGACAGCCATCTCTTTGCCGTTTAAAGCACCCTTCTGTATGGCGTAGATCGTGAACTGCACAGGAACGTCGATGTACTTGCGATGGGTATCCACCGGAACGTCGTCATCTGCCGCGCCCGTGCTGTGGCTCAGGATGATTGGCTCGCCAACCTCATAGACGCAATACGGCGTCGGATGGATCGGCTTGCCGGGGCGCGCCTCTGAATCGTTCAGGCTGAGATACTGCGTGGTAGCCGGGGTGGGCCACTCGGCGCGGAATGCTGTGTCCAAGCCCTTGTCCACCCAGCGCTCTTCGATTGCCTTATGGATGGACCAACTGCCGCGGGGGTTAATTGTCATGGCCGGATTATAGCTTGCTTCCCCGGACGATCATCAGCAATTTTCCGCGCAGCTCATTCAGTGTGCGGCGCAGGAACGAACGATCCATTCTCGTTTCCAGAATCTTCCCGTATAGCAGGCGCGTGCCTACGTAGCTGGCAAGCTCCTCCGACCGGAAGAGATGGTAGATGTCCTTGAGAAGCCGCGTCGTATCGGCACGCGGGAATTCCCCGCGCACGCTGCGGCTCTTGGGATCGACCACCATCTTGCCGGTGCGCTTGCTGCGGTACTTGCGGACTGGGCGGGACAAATTTACCACAACGCCGTCGCGCAGTAGCTGGCCTGCAATCTTGATCCTCTGCGCGACCGTCAGCTTGGTATTGGCAACCAGCCGGTCGATGTTCAGGTTGAGCCGAACGTCGAACTTGATCCGCTTGAGGTTCCAATTTTTGAGCGTGCGGGCGTTGAACGCTTCCAGCGGCATGCGCGAATTTGGCAGCTTCGCCATCTAGCAGACCTCAATCTTGCCGGGACGCAGTTGCAGCCCCAGGTCGTCGCACGCTTCCGCTAGCTTGGCGCGTGCCGTCGCCGCCCGCTGGCTGGCTTCGCTGGAGCGGTCCCCGTCGATCTCGCTGTCCCGTCCCGCCGCCGCTTCGAACTCCAGCAGGTAGTCATTGTCCTCGCACTTGGCGATGGCTGTCGCCCAGACTTCCAAGTGAAATGTTAGCTGTTCTTCCTGCTCCGGGCTGCGGTTCTCGTGCCAGCGCACGATGCGGTCGGCGATGTTGTTTTTCTCGCGGCGCAGCTCGCCGATGAAATCATCCAGCGAGGCGAATCCAACGACGTTCATGCTTGCGACTCGCGGTTGAGGGATGCGAACAACTTCCATGCGTACCCAAGGCCAGCCGTCGCGTCCGCCCAGCTCTTCGCCTTTAGGTGCTTGCCGTCGTAGGGTCCGCCGTGGACCAAGATATCGTCGTCAAGCTGAAGTCCTGGATCGCGGCGAAGGTAAATCTTGTGGCTGACGTCCTGGTCTTTCTTTGCGAACTCCGCGATTTCTTTTTGCGAAGCGACCTGAACCCACGCGGCTTCTCCCGTAATGAAGCTCGTCAGCGTATGCTTGTCGCCACCGTAGCCGCCAACGCTGTACGTCGCCCTGGCTAAGTCAATCGTGTGCGGAAAGTTGTCGAGCAGGCTCATCGGCTGTTCACTTCGCAGAAAGCCAGCGTTGACTTGTAAAAATTGCTGCCGTTGGCGAGACGCGGGAACAACTTCAGCGCCTTGGCGTGCAGCTCATTGAAGGCGGATCGCGTTCTGCCCGCCAAATGCCACGCGACGAACAAGGCAGTGGTTGGCCCGCGATGCCCGCCCATCTGGCAATGCGTCAAGATTGGCAGCTTGCCGAGAAGCACTGCTGAATCAACGGCGGACGCTATTGCTGCCAGGTATTCAGGCGTCACATCCATCCGGTCCTTCTTGGCAAATCGAAAGGTAATCGTCTCCCACGGGACCTGCTCTTGGCGCGCCCAATAGGCATTCCGTCCTCGGCGGCGGCTGAAGCTATGTGCAACATTGATGATGCAGCGAACATCCCGCCCGGCCTCCACTGGCGATTCCCAGTTGCCCCACCAGACTTGTTCCGTCAGTTTGTAGATCATACAGACCCAATCGGCTTGCGGATGATGCGCTCGGCGCGAGACTCAATAAAACCAGGCTCGCGAATGCTGTTGCGGACTTCCTGCTCGTGGCACTCCCGGCAGACGCTTTGCGCTCGTGCCTTGCCTTGTACGTTCCGCGCGTAAAGTGCGATGCGTCCGCATTCGCAGTACAGGTTTGTCGGCAAGCTCATCCAACGAGAATCCCATAATTGACGAAGGGCTCAAGGTATTCTTTGATCTCGTTCGGCAGCGTATTTGCCATGCCGGCGACTAGCGACGAAGCCTGGGGATTGGCGAGCGTATAGTTGTAGTCGCCCATGCGTTCGCTCTGGAGCGGACCGGTGGTGAGCGATCCGGTGATCGAGTTGACCGCCCACGAGCTAAGGGTATGGAACTTGGCGACGCAAGCCATCAGGCAGCCGTACTTCAGCGCGCTGGCGTCAATCCCTTGCGTCGTGATGACATCCTCGCCATCGGTGTCGCTTTCCGCCGCCGGACCATTGAACTCGATTGGACTATAGCCCGCGCGATAGACGACGCGGACCTTACCGATGGATGCTGGCCAACCGCGGTCGCTGATCAACTGCCCCGATAAGCACACATTCGCCTGGTCCCACTCCACCCAGTAGTCCTCGCCGACGGTCCAGATGGTATCGGATGCAAAATCCCCTGCTCCTTGCCCGCTGCGTGCGTCCAGGTCAACGCGAAGATCAGTGACTGCACGAACCGGAAGCCGCTGAAGTTGCAAATACCTTCCGAGCAGCGTGTCGCCTTCAAAGACAGCCTTGCCGCCGGACACGTCCCACGTGCCGTCAAGGCTTTCTACGGCGCTCAGCTCGTTCCTGGGGTAGAACTCAGCAATACCTGCCTTTTGCTCGGGGTCGTAGTGGATATAGGTCCGCACGGCAGCGTGCCCGCCCAGCAGCGCCAGCGTGCACCGCACCCGCTGCACGTCGGTGATGTTCGGCAGCAATCCCAGCGCCCCGCGAAGTTCAGCCTCAAGGACAATCATAGTGGCACCATTTACGTTAGCCCAACATCTCCGCCGAAAGATTCACGCAAGACAAACACGCCGGTCTCCGCCTTCTTCGGCGCGTTGGCTTCCGACTTGTCGATGATCAGAACCTCCATATCGTAGATGCCGGCGGCGAAAGTCATGTCCCCGGCCGCGATGGTGACAATAGTTGGGTTGGCGGCCGTGCAGATGCTCCCGTTGTCCGTTGCGCTGGCGCTTTGGATTTCTAGAAGCGGTGCCTGCCCATTGCGCCCGATCTTGACGCGAACATTGTCGTCGCTGGCGATCAAAGCGTCGTCAAGGTCCGCTTCCCCGATTGGCACCTCGAACACGCACTTGCGGTTGCGCTCGGCGTAGAACGTCAGCCCCGCATTGTTGGCAACCGTCATTCGCGTTCCTCCGACTTGCGCTGCGCCCCCGCAGTGTATGGTCCTACCCGTCGTGCTCCCGCGTGAGCAATCCCAACCCTTGTAGCACCTGCGCAGGCCGGAAACAATCCCAAACCGCTGGAGCTGGAACTCGTGGAAAGGCTGGAACTGCTTTGAGAAGACAGGCTACTCGTGCTCGATGAGGAGATGCTGCTTGTCGAGGAACTGCTTGCCGAGCTGGTGCTGGAGGAACTTTGCGAGCTGGCCGAGGACAGGCTGGAGATTGAACTCGTCGAAGAGGAGCTGAGCGTCGATGCGCTGCTGACGCTTGAGGTGCTTGAACTTGAAACAGAACTAACGCTGCTGACCGAGGACGTTGAGGAGCTGGACAAACTCGACGCGGTGCTCGTGCTAGACGAGCTGGCGGAGGATGCCGAGCTAACGCTGGAGGTCGAGCTGCTGCTGACGGAGCTGATCGACGATGCGGAGGAGGTCGATGAACTCGAAATGCTCGACGTGCTGGACGAAGATCGCGTGCTGGACGTTGACTCGTCCACCGACTGGGAACTGCTTTCGGTTGACGTTGAGCTAGAGCTGATCGACGACGTAGAGCTGCTTGAAATGCTCGACGTAGAAGAACTCGATACTGAGCTGCTTTGCGTTGACGTGCTGCTTGAGGATGCGCTGGATGTCGAGCTGCTGCTCGCACTGCTAGTGCTAGAGGATGAAACGCTGCTACTCGCGGTACTGGTGCTAGACGACGAGATGCTTGATGTCGATAAGCTGGAAACCGAACTCAGCGAACTGGCGATTGAGACGCTCGACGTGCTGCTTGAAGAAGCGGATGAAGTGGAGCTACTACTGACCGAACTGACCGAACTTGCCGAGCTGGTCGAGGATGAAGAAACAGTGGATGTCGAGCTGGAGCTGGCGGAACTTGTGCTCGACGAAGAAACGCTGCTGGCTGTGGATGAACTCGACTCCTCATCTTCGACAACAGTCGTTTCGACGATGACGGCGTCCGAGCGATCATCTTCCGGCTTAGCAAACCGCATGGTTCGCCGGATCACCACATAAACGATGGTTGGGCCAACGCCAGAAGAACTTGTGGAGGCAGTGCTTGTGGAGCTAGAGCTGATCGACGATGTACTGGAAGATGATTCGCTGGAGGTGGATGAGCTACTGACGCTGGAGCTGGACACCGAACTAGCGCTGGATTCGCTTGTCGGTGAGGATGTTGAGCTGCTGGAAACAGAACTGGCGCTACTGGTGCTCGATGACGAAATACTACTTGCCGAGGACGTACTGCTTGATGACTCGCTGCTAGTAGAGGAACTCGAAACCGAACTGACGCTGGATTCGCTACTCAGCGAGGAAGCGGTGCTCGTGCTGCTCGACGACGCCGACGAGGTTGAGCTGCTTGAAGCCGTGGATGTCGAGGAGCTGCTGACGCTCGATGATTCCGTGCTCGTGCTTGAGGACGAAGCGCTAGACGTTGACGAAGAACTTGCGCTGGAGGTCGAGCTAGAACTATTGCTGCTTTCTTCCTCCTGTGGTGCCAGGCGATCCGCGGCTGTTCTTGGCAGCGGATATTCCTCGTACAGGAACCGCGTCGTCCGCCGCGTGATGACGTAACGATAGCTGGTACCGCCGGCGCTCTGCGAGGTACTAGAACTGCTGCTTGATACCGAGCTGGCCGACGAAGTTGATGATGAAGACAGTGAGCTGGCCGTGCTTGTGCTCGACGAAGATTCGCTGCTCGTACTGGAAGATGATTCCGACGAAACAGAACTGGCGCTGGAGGTTGATGAACTGGAAACACTTGAGGCTGACGACGTGCTGCTGGAGCTTGCCGACGAGGTACTAGAGCTGCTGACTGAGCTTGCGGAACTCGTTGACGATGATGACGCAGAACTCGTCGAGGACGATGAAATGCTGCTGGTGCTGGAACTGCTGACCGAGCTTGCAGAGCTGGCGCTTTGCACGTCTGCGGTCATGCTAGGCGTCGCATCGTATGCGGCGATTGCCGTCCCGGCGTCGCTGACGCGAAGCTGAATCGCGTCGCCGTCCGACACATCGGCCGAGCGCAGTTGTACGGAAAACTCGCACTCCGAATGGCCGGACGCGGCCACGTCCATCGAGGCACCGCCGGCATTGCCGTCCACTTCGTCGAAGCCAGTCGCGCCGATGAACGTCCCGGTCCCAACCGTGAGCTGGTCGGTCAGGTTTGCACCGTCCGCTAAATTCGCGGACGCGGATGCGCGCACGACGTTGCTGGAACCGCTGACGTCAACCCAGCCAGCGGAATTGCGGTTGTATTGCAGGCGCCAAACCTTGTTGGCCCCCGCGCAAGCGGCCGTCTCCTGGATCTCAAACCGCACCCGGAAATTGACGTCAACGAGTTGCGTCCAGTTGGTGTTCTGGTTCGCCTTCCAGGTGGCAGTCGTCTCGTTGCCGTCGTCGTTTCGGCCGCGAAAAGCTTTCTGGTTGAATGCGGCCGGGCATGTCATTAGTCGGCGTTCTCCAGCGGCAGGTCGTTCATTGCTGCCGACATGATCCGCCGGTATTCCAAGTCGCCGATCTCACGGCCGAACTTCACGACCTTGAAACCTGGCTCGCCCATGTACTGCCAGAAACCGGAATCGCTGGCGGAGAACCAGCGGCCTTTGTCCCAGATGTAGAAGTCCGCTTGATGGCAGAGTTTGCGGCGATTGTCCTCGTCGTAGAACGCTACGCAGATGACTCGGCCGCATGGCGCAGATTCAGGCGGCCCGTCCTCATTGGAAAACGTGCTCGCGTCCCCGTAATAGATTTTCCACGTGACCATTGCTGCGCCTCCATGTCATTCGTACTAGCCTCCGATCTCGGCGAACTCAATCAGGCACTGGGCTTTGAATCCCGTGGATACTGCCGTCATCAGGCGCAGGCCAGCCAATTGGCTGGGGCTGAGGATCGGGCATTTCGACACGTCGCGCGGCCATTCCCGCTCGTAGCCGGATAGATTCGACACGCCCTGCTGATCGTATGGATTGGAAAACCAGCTCGTCGGCTCCGTTGCCATGCCAGTGTTGCCTGCTTCATAGACAACCACGCTGCTGGCTACATCGCCGCCGTCATGCAGGCGCGGCGTTGGCGCTGAGCCACCGCCCGCAAGGCTGCCCTTGTTGTTGACGCGGAACAGCCCCACGTCGATCATTTCGTGCACGTCATTGTCGAGATTGTAAACCCCGACCTTAAAGATCGCGACGACGAGATCACTGGGCAGCTCGATGATCAGCAGGCTGTCGCCAGCCGCCGGGTTCAGCGCCGCGATCTGATGCTCAAGCGTATAAACTCTCATGGACGTATCTCCGTTTCAGGATGGGGACAAAAGCGATAACGTCGGCGCTCGAAGAACTTGACGAGCTGGACGCTGAAGACGTGGAACTAGAGGATGCAGAAGATGTCGAAGAGGACGATTCGCTGCTCGTCGATGACGAACTGACCGTACTCGTGCTGGAGCTGCTCGCGGAGGATGTCGAACTGGACGAAACGCTGCTAGTGCTTGACGAGGACGCACTGGAGCTGCTTTCATCAGCCGCCTCGTCAAAAGCCTTAAACGAGTTGATCTTTCCGTTCGTTGCCGCATTCGTCCACATTCCGGCGTTGCCAGAACTGTAAGTTGCATCCGTCGTCGGGCCTATTACCACAGAACCGTTGATTAGCACGGTCAACGATGTTCCATCAACCTCAATTCTTAACACGTCGCCATCAGCACCATTTGCAGACGTGTAACTGCCTAGACTGGAAAACGTCCCCGAAGAAATCTTGGAAAGCTGCAAATCCTGAGCGATTGCTCGGCTGTCCCAACGAGCCATGTAGCCGTTGCCGGAAGCGTCCAGCCGCACGCCGACGCCGATGATCCCTTGCGCATCCTTCATCACGACTTCCGCCGCCTGCTTGTCGGCCAGCGCTGTCGTGTTCAGTATCCAAGTGTCGCCGGAAGCCCCGATGTCGATTGCGTCGGGTGTTACATCAATAACCCAGTCGGCAGCCGTCCCTTGATCAGCCCCCCAAGCTGATCCCTGCGTATCTGGGGTCCGACCGGCGATCTGGTCGGTAAAACTACCAGTAAAAGTGTCCTCGACTTGCTGGGTCCATGCCATTGGTTCTAGCTTTCGTCGATGAGACCGAGAATCTCTGCTCGCGTCGTATAGTCGTCTGGAGCGACCGCCCCCGCAATCGCACAGCCTTCGCTGTCACCTAAACTGCCCGGCGGACTCTTGGCGGTGCCGTCCTGGTGGTAGGCCACGTAGGCTTCCGCGTTCGTCAAATCAGCCTCTGGGCAAGCTGTGAGGAACGTCGGTGAGCCGACGGACTGCGGCATCACGTATGTGCTGAGCTGCTCCTCGTAATACAAGCGGAAGTTGTCATCAGTGACTTGGTGGTAGTCCTCGATGTACACCGCCTGCAACACACGCAGGTTGGTATTGCCAGCGGCAATCGAATAAACCATCGCGATTTCATATCGCGGGCTCACCGAGCCGTAGAACGTCACCTCCGGGCAGTTGACGATGCGGATTTCCTGGTCCCCGGAGCCGCTGCCCGTGCCCGGCGTTGACGGCGTATCAATCGCAATGCCGTGTTGCTTCACCAGCAGATTGACGTTCTCGATCCTCAGAGTACCGTGAATGTTGGTGTTCCCGCTAATCCCATCCATGCATCCACGGAAGTCGCAGTTGCGAATGTGGGAGTCGCCGCCATTCCAGTAGTCGCCCCACATCAGTCCGCGATACGTTGGTTCTCCCGCGGTGGTGTCGCCCCGATACACGCAGCCGTCGATGATGAGATTTGAGGTCGGGTAGAGGAACGCTAGACCCTCTTCCCAGGCGTGCCAACTCACGCACTCCAGCAGCACGGTAGGCGTCACGTCCACCGTGCTGTACCCACCGCTGCCGAGGTGCCAGATGTCAATAGCTGCGGCGATGGCACCGTATGCCTCATTGCGATAGAACGCAGCGATTGGCTGTTCCAAGATGTTGACCAACTCGTAATCCACGCCCTCCGTGCCGTCGTGGACGTCCGCACCCGGATACAGCGGCTGGCGCGTGTTGGCTGTAGAAGACGGGGGAACAAAGAGCAGATAGCCCGAACCAGAGACGATGCCGCTGTACTTGCCAGCGCAGCCGGCGGACACGCAGTCGATGAAGAAGTTGTTGAAGCCGATGCCAAAGATGCCGGTGCCGGAGCGACCGTCCGTCTCGCGGGCGCTCACGTCTCCAATGCAGCTAAAGTTGGCGACGCGGATGAATGCATTGTGCTTCTCGCTGCCATCCTCAATGGCACCTCCAGAACCGGCATAGTGCAAAACAACGCAGTCCTTGATTTCCAGGTAGCCCGTACCGTGGACTGTCATGCCCCACTTCGACGCCGGCAGCGTGGCCGAAGGCGGGGCCGGCAACGGATCGTCGATCACTACCCGCTCGATCCTTCCCTGACGCTGGACGCCTGTCAGGTCGATTGGGTCAGGTCCCGCTGATCCGGTGGCCGCCAAGATAGAGTCGCCAGTGGCTGTTGTCGCCTCCAATACCAAGTCAGCGGTCTCGGTCGAGAAGTCACCGACGCCGTTCACGGGTCCATACAAGTGGTGAGCGTGGAAGGCATACCGGCCGATCTGATTCGTGCCGATGTGGTTGACAGTTCCACCGCTGGTGTATGCGCCGTTCCCAGTCGTTCCGACAAGCTCGAACGTATATACGAACAGCCCCAGCGTTACGTTGGCGATAGTGAACGTGCCGTTGGCTGCCGTGTTGCCACCGACGCCAGAGATATAGACCTCATCACCATTGTGGAGCAGGTTCCGCAGTTCGGTGAAGTCGTCGGAGACCGTGACGACGATTGGGCTGGCGTTCGTCGCCCCAGTTACAGTCTTGCCGAGGATCGTGTTGTTTAATCCCTGTGTGCCGCTGGACGCCGGCCCATTAGCCGTCCGGCCCATCTGCGAGATTCGGATGTCGCAGATATCAAGATGTGCCCGATGCGTCACGAAGATATGCCCACGAGTTCCGGTCCCGTCCTCCGACCGCACAATGACGTTGCTCGTCAGATTCGCGACGTGCGGCAGAAAGTCCGCCTCACCGGTCCCTTGCCCGACGCTGTAGTTGGACTCACCGCCTGGATGGTCGTAGCTCAAAGCGGAGTCAAGCGTCACCACCGTCCCGCTGCGACTGGCCTGCTGCCGAATCTCCCAATGTGAGGCATAGTTTCCTAGATAGGTGCTGGAATCAAGCTGGCGGCTGTCGGGTATGAGAAGATCGTCGCCGTCCTCCCAGCCGGTCGGAGTCGCCGAGAGAGTGAGCGTCGTATCCGTCGCCTGCGGCTCGGCACCCAGTCGCAGCAGCCGCGTGCGTTCCTTACCTTTCGCCGTCCACTTGCCAAGAGAAATCAAACCGTTGCCGTACTGCTTGGGGTCAACACCGGGAGACGCTGCTGTTCCTGTTTCCAGCGGTTCATTGAGAATAATGGTCTCGCAGGTGAATGCTGCTTGGATGGGATTCGTCTCCGTGCCCATGTCCAGCCAGCCGAGCTTGCCGCTATCCTCGTCCCAATACTCCATCAGGTGCTGAATCCAGAGTTGGCTGTCTGCGTCTCGCGGAAACCTCAACCGTCCTGTGGGAGCGATACCGCCCGCCCGATAGCGAGTCGTGTCGTTGCCCATGTCATAGTCAACGACGATCCCAGCGCAGATTCCCCAAGTGTCGCCAGCAGCCGGCAGCCCGTTATCCCAAGTAGCAGAACTAGACCACGGCCCGCTGCTTATGGCCTTGGTGTCAGCCGAGACGGCTAGATTGGGAATCGTGTCGTGCGGGAGGACGATGGACTCGTAAGTCGGATACGTGCCCGGCTCAGCGGCCATCGCCTCATACAGAGCGTTGATTTCTCCGGTCGGGTTTTCCCCTTCGTTTGTCGCATCGCCCGTCAGCGTTCTGTCATAGACGGCAAGCCAGTTCAACTCGCCGTCGAAGTAGCATCGCTCCGAAGAATGAATCAGGTTGTGAAGGCCAAGCTGGATCGTTAAATAGTCAGTTTCGTAGTTCTCTGTCTGACGAGTAGTCGTGCCAACCAGCACATTGTCAACGTAAAGCTTTACGTACTCAGGCGTGAACGAGACGATAGCGATATGGTCAACGTCCATGTCGCTCATGCCGTAGTCAGGATAGGCGTCAACCGCGTCGATCCTGTCTGAGTTCGGGCCGAGTTCCGGGTTGCCCTCTCCAGCAACCATAAAGAGCTGGCCGGGGGTAGGATCATACCGGATGAATCTAAGATACCGCGCGCCGTCCTCGATGTTGGGGTACAGCTCACTCTCGGTAGCCATGTCGTAAGGCCGGAAAGTGCAAATGCCCATCTGTCCGGCACTTGCCATCGGGAGGTACTCTCCTTCTCCGTAAAACACCCACGGCGCTGAGCGGAACCTAACTCCCCACGTCCCGCCACTCCCGAACGTATTGGGAAATGGCTCGCTGACCGCGTAGGTGCCCTTCGTGTAGTCGAGCGGGAAGGTATGCGTGTAGGTTGGTCCGATGCCGGAGTTGAGCGTCAACTTGCCATCGAATCTTATGGCATCGTGATTGCCTGGCGGATTCGAAGCGTCGTCGGGCGGGTCTTCCGAGCCGACGAGCGTCAGGTCAGATATACCAGAGACGAGATTAGGAATCGTGTCGCCGCTGCCACCGCCTAAGAGAAAAATGCCAATAGCTCCAGACGGGAAATTACTAGGCCCTTCCGCTGCCGCCGGCACGAAGATGAGTTTTCGCTTTGTCCGCATGAGTCGCTCTTGTCATCGCTCTGCGCATCGGCAATCTCACTTCTGAGCTACCTGCGCATCCTTGACTGTGCTGTCTCGCTTCGCCAGCCTGCTCTCCCAATAGCCCTGGAAATAATCGAACCGTTTCGACAACCCGTTGACCAAGACCCACACTGTTATGACGCCGAACCAAGGCGAGACCAGCGCCAACCCGATTAACACTGCCACCACAAATTGATTGGACTGCGGGTTCAATGCTTCAACCCTCCCGCGTCGTAATGCAGCGATGGTTCCACGGAAGTATCCGCGTCGAAGATCGTTGCGATGACGATGCGTTGCTCATCCACGACGCGCGGCACGAGCCCAATCGCCAAATGAAACGTATGGCCATCCCGGTGCAGTCCCATTAAATCCATCCCGAATATCCCCATCCGGCGTTTGCGAGGCCACTCGCGGTATTTCTGAAGATGTTCACGATGCCGATCCCGGAGTTCCTTGGGGATCAAAACGTGCAAGTCTTTGCCGGCTAACTCGCCTGGGATGTAGCCGAACAGATCATCCGCTTCTTCCGTCGCGTACAGGATTTTGCCGCTATCCATATCGACGATCAGCAGCGGCACGCTCGACAGCACATCCTGAAGCATGATGGGCAGGGCGCCGATCTTGCGCTCGCCTCGCAGCGCTGCCCTGATTCCCTTCAGTTCCTCGATGACGGAAGCGACGGAGTCTGTGTTAATGCTTTCAGACATCGTCATCGCTTGAGCAGTCTTTCGAGGATAATGAACACGAAACCAATGAACTCCGTCCCGACCACAGCAATCGTCCCGTACACCGTCGTGCTGAGCCGCTTCAAGCGATCCTCGCCAACGGCCAACCTGGTTGATATGCCGTTCTCGCCGGCAATCCGCTCCTCAATCTCGGCTATTTTTTGGGTTGAATCATTAATCACCCTGGTCTGGTTGGCGACCTCGCTCGCGAGTTTTTCAACCGCGATGGTCAGCCGCATTAGCTGTTCAGAATGCAACGGGTCGCCGTCCATCGCCTGATTGCGTCCATGAATGCCCCGAACTTTACTTGGTCACATAGCCGCGCGCCGCGCTGCCCGTTCCTCGGCAGTGCATGCACGCGACCTTTGCGCCGTTTGCCTTCTTCGTCGTCCCGGTGCCGGAGCAATGCTGGCACTTCCCTGCCTGCTCCGCCGGCCGCTGCGCCTTGTCTTGCGTCCCCGGCATGGTTTACACTCCAAAAAAGCCGAGCAGCCGGGTCCAGGGTTACTGGCCCGGCTTGCTCGGTCCCGCTGCAAGGCCGGAGGAGCCTCATCCCACAGCCGTGCTGGCTCAAATGATTTAGAACTGCGAGGCCAGTCGCTCGCGGCTTTCACGCCACTTGCCTAGCTCATCCTTGTACTTGGGCTTGGGACCATCGGTGTTCCACGGGTCGTAAATCTCTCGCCCCGCCATCTTGTCGATGGCTTCCATGCTCGGAAGATCTCCGCTGACGACGCTCAGCATGCCGCCATCCAGCTTGTTGCGAAGCTCGACCAGGATGGACTTCATCTGGTCGTCCTCCAGCTTCTTGTATTCCCGGCGGCGAACGGGTGCCGCTACGTCGAAGCCTGGGAACTGCTTGGACTCCGCGAATACGTTGTAGGCTTTCATCGCCGCTTCCCCGTCCCCGCCCGGCTCGCAGGGATCAAACAGGATCGCCGTGCGTCGCTGGCAGTCCAGTACCAGCCTTATTCCTGGCATGTCAGGGATTCGGTTTGTAGCGTCGGAAAGCGTGCGCATGCCCAGCAGCGTTCCCTCCTCGTAGGCGTTGTTGGAGGAGCTGGCGCGGTGCTTGCGGCTGCCCATGCGCCCCTTGTTGAACGACCCACGAACGGGACCGTCGATGGGCTTGCTGTTGATGACCACCTGGACCGTCTGGTGATCGTTGCCAAACTCCACCGTGAGCACATCCGGCCAGCGCGCGCGCTGCGGCTGGTTCTTCTGCTCAGGCGGAGGCTGACTCGACCCTTGACCTTCGTTGCTCATGTGAGGCTCCTAAGAAATGAAACACGCGGGAAATCGGCCTGCCAGCGTTCCTGCTGACAGGCTCGATGGTTTGTCACGGCATCATTACGACATGCCGTCGGTGCAAAGAGAAGCGGCCAGCGCGTCCGTCAACTGCCCACCCCAACGCGAGCGGGCAATCAGCAAACCGGTGTTGCTGCGACCCAGTGTGGCGCCGGCGGTTTCCCAGCGGACGGTCATGCCAAGGCGGCGATACATCCGGTAACGAGCCAGATTCGCGTAGGCAAGCTGGCGGTTGGTCCAGTTGCCGTTCACGGCGTAAGGCTGGTCCAGGATCATGTACGACCGCACGTCCATGCCCTGGACGAGTCGCTGATCCGAGGTCGTCACCTGGATCGACCGCAGCCGGCGGTACGTCACTTCGTTGCCGCTGTAGCGGATACGCGAGCGGTCAAAGCCAGTTTGATACTGCTTGGCCACGGCGAACATCAGCGCCAACTCATCGCCAATCGTCCAAGGACCTGCCGACGTGTTGGTGGAACCGACGGACGTGGCACCGCTGTTAAGCAAACCTTCCGGCTCCGTGGTGCCGTCGCCGATGGCGATCTGCTCGTCCAGCCAGGACAGCAGCCGCTCCTGGTAGCTCTTGGCCACCGCGCCGGCAATGTCAATCGGAGAGTCGGACAGGAAGTCCAGACCGATTTCGATGGCACCCATGCACACGAAGATCGTCGTGTCGAACGCCGCAATGAAAGCTGCGGTGTTGAACAGAGTGATCGTGGAACCTTCCGTCGCCGCGCCGAGGGTCACGTTGGACATCGTGACGCCCTCGATGCGCCGCCCGCGCGTGACGTTGATAACTTCCACCGACGGGAACAATTCCCCGTGAAGCAGCGGCGTGGTGATCAGCATCTCGTCGAAGAAGATCGGCGCCGCTTCCAGACCGCCGGACGTGTTATCGTCCAGCAGCGCCTTCTGCATGTTGAACTGCGCGCCCTTGATCAGGCGCTGCTTGCCGTTCAAGCCGACCGCGCCTTCGAAGTCGCTGCCTTCCCCGTGGAGCACACCGCCCCACTCGCACTCCTCGATCATGTACTGGACCAAGTCCCAGTCTTGATCGTTCATGCGCAGGTTGTGCGGCACCGGCGGACCAAAGCCGTTGGCTGCCTTGTGGATGCTGAACTTGATGAATGAGCCGCAGCAAGCCTTCTCCAGCTCGGAAAGTTGCCCGACCTGAAACTCGCCGCAATGGCGACCGGCGGAGCCGTAGCTGGCGAGCTGGCCCTTGCGGGGATGCAGGGCATACCGCTCGTTCTTGATCTCCGGCTCCGGGAATCGCAGCTCGCCGCGCGCCTTGTTGTAGCGCTCCGCCGCTCGCTTGATGCGCGGCTGACCGCTGGCGTCGGGGATCTCGCTGGCACCGCCCATGATCGCCGCTTTCAAGCCGGCTGGAACGATCGGTGCTTCCGCGCGGTGACCACCTGTCTCTATGCTCTTGAAACGAGCATCTTGCTCGTCCAGCCGGGCGTTCATCTTCTCCATCATCGCCAGCATGGCGTTGGCGGGCTTTACTGCCTCCCCTGCCGTCAGCTCCGCAAACTTCTCCGCAGACAGCGGGTTGGTGTCATCCGTCAGCGCCTTGGCGGCGGCCTGTCGGTAGTCCTGCTCCGTCGCGTCCGGCTTGACGCCTTTTTCGCTCTGGAGCCACGCCTTCAATTGGCTCGTGACTTTCATGATCATTCTCCTAGGAAGGTTACAGTTCTATCGCCGCAGCAGCGGCCCGTCTATGGAACACTGCGGGCGGCGTCAAGCCGTTTCCGCAACTAACGCCTCTTCGAACAGTGATTCGTAATCCGATGATTTCTGCTCCTCTTCGTCCGCCAAATCGAACGCATCGATGGCCTTGCGCAGTTTGTCCCGCGCGGCGCGGTCCTCGGCGACCAGCAGCACCGCCTGGGTCATCACGTGATCTGGTCCGGCGAGCGGTGCATTGGCACCTGGCTCCGTTGGTGCGACTTCTTCGGTCGGGTTGGCGTCGTCCAGCACGCCCTTGATCCGCTCGATGCCTTCCTGGTGCCGCTTGAGCGCTTCGCTGAGCCGCTCGATGTTTCGCTTGGACAGCACGCGCCCTGCCTTGATCTGAACCGGTGCCGACTTCGGTTGGCCGCTCTCGTCGTAGCCGGCGGCGTCGCGTTTCCTGGCGCACTCGGCGCACAAGCCTTGGGGATTGAGTTCCATCTCCTTGCTGCATTCCTTGCACGTGCCGACTTCCTTGGTCGTTGGCTTGGCTGCCGCGAAGATGCCGTCGCCGCGAGAGAACAAAATTCGGCAGGCGCTCTCCCGGTCCGACACCGTCGGGTAGTTGCCAAGCATTGTTGGATCGAGGATGCAGCGCGACTGGAAATCAGCCGCTGCTTCCCCTTCATGTGGGATGGGGCCGATCATGGGCAGCACATCGCCGATCTTGGTGTCCATTGCCGCCACTCCTTTTGTGAGGCGGTATTGAATTCCGCCTTCGGTGATTCGTTCTTCTCGCGTCCAGCCTTTAGCGACCAAGTCAGTGATATCCCGGCGGCTTGGACGGTAGCTGCTGCCGGCAAGTTGGTTCTGATTGATCAGTTCGCGCTGATCCTTAACCTTGGCAAACGCCTTGGTCAGTGCTTCATCGAGCGTGCTGCCGTCTTCGTCCTTGAGCACCTTGGCGAAGCTGCACAACTCATACACGTGCGCCCCGCTGTAGCCCTCCGTCTCCTCTGCCATCGCCGCCAAAGCGTCCAGAGTGGCATCCGCAGCCCACTTCTGGAGCATCCGCAACCGCACGTCCTTGGACGGCAAGTGGATTTCCAGCACGTCATGGAAACGACCGGGTCGGTCGATCAGCGCCGCCGGCAACTGGTCCGGGAAGTTGGTCGTCAGGATCGTTACAACGCCCGTGGACTCTTGCAGCCCGTCCATCTCCGCTTTGATCAGGTCCACCGAGTACCGGTCAATCCAGTTGTCGATGTCCTCGAACATCAGCACCGTCGGGGCAAGCTGGCGCGCCAGCGAGAACGCCTCCATGAAGCCGCCGCCGCGATAAAAGTCCTTGGGGCTAACCCAGATGAACGTGGTGTTCTTCGTCTCGTTGAGCATGACCCGCGCGGACAAAGTTTTTCCCGTACCCGGTGGGCCACTAAGAATGAGGCCGCGGTTGGCAGCGTCAATGCCTTTTTCATTGATGACCCGCACCGTGCGTTTGAGGGAATCCTCGATCTTCTTTTCCAGGAACACGTCGTCCCAGCCAATGCCGCTCTTGCTGATCCAACTTCCCGTCAGCGCGAACGCCTGCCCCTTGAGCGGGTTGTTCTTGGCCAGCCATTCCCAGGCATCGTCGATGATTTTCTGCGCCTGCTCGCCCTCTTCGGCGTAAACGACGAGCTGCTGGGAATCCCAGTACGGCTCCACGCGCGTGACGATCTTATAGCCTTCGCCGTGCCAGAATCGGATGCCTTCCACCAGGAAGTTCTGCCGCGTGCTGCTGTCGATCTCTTTGGTTTCAAAGACCGGCGGCGACTCCGATTCGCCTTTGATGTTGCGGGTGTCGCTGCACTGAAATTCCTGGCATGCCAGTTCCAGCCCCTTGAGAAATCCGCCCACCATAATCCCGCGCGCCGACGTGGAATGGATGTGCAGGTCCTTGACCGAGCAGCCGATGTACCGCGCCGCCCAGTCGCATTCCATCGTCGTCGGTTCGACTCGCTGGGTCGCGATGTCGAACATCTTGCGGACGAGGTTGCTGGTTTCCTTTTTGCCGCTGCGGCACGCCTTGCATCGCTTGGTGCCCTCCAGCTTGGCGATCTGCCCGCAGACCTCACAGCGAGGGAATCCCTTGCCGCTGGATTCCTTCTCGAAAATCGCCTTGGCCTTGTCGGTTACTGGCATGGATTTGATACGCGCGTCGAACAGCGACTTCGCGTGGGACTTGACCAGATCGCTGGAGAGCTTGCCTCGGCTGAACAGCTCCACTTCCGCGTCCACATTGGAAGGCACGCTGACGGCGGACTCCTCGACCACATCGAACTCCAGCACGTTGAACCGTGCCATCGGACCGCCCTTGCGCTCCTCAAAGTTGGTCGGGATGAACCCGTGACTGAACCGCAGCGCCTCTGCCTCAAACAGCTTGCCGACATCTGATGTCAGCGAGTTCAAGTCCAGGAGCACGGTCGCCATCTTCAGCACTTCTTCCGTGTGCTCTAGCACCCGCGCCAGCTTGCCGATGGGGATCGTGGACACATGCTGCCACAGGAACGGCATCTTGGGGTCGGGACGTGCGCCCTTGGTCTGGAGCGTGTCGCCGTCCCGGTCCTCTCGCGGCGTCGTTAGCCGGTGGACGATTGCCATCATGGAGTGCACCGGCGGCTCCATGCCGATCAACTTGCGCATCGCCGCCATGCCGGTTTCGATCTTGTCCTGGCGCTGGTCCTTGCCGCAGAACGCCAGCATGCCAGCCGCGTGCTTCATCGCCGCCGCGACCTGCGCCGCCGGGCCGTTGAACAGCGAGGCTTCCACGCCGCAGGATTTGATCACCTGCTCCACATACCGATCCGCCGTGGTGATGCCGTAGCCGAACTCGCCCGACGTGCGACCCTTGACCATCGAGAGCATCACGGACCGCTTGTCGCCGCGATACTGCGAAAAGCAGATCGCGTTGGCTTGGTCCGGCTCGTATTCTCCGCCGATAGCTTCCATGCAGCGTGCGTGGAAGTCGGACTCGGATTCGCCGTCGTTGGGTTTTGGAATCGGCATGACTCTTGGCTCTCAAAATATGCCGCGTTTTCCGGCCGCGGCTGCCGTCTCATCCATGAAATGTGCGTTAGCCAACAGGAGGACCCCTGCGCCCTGCCGGTGGTTGTGGCGGTGCTCCAACCTTGGGCGGCGCTGCCGGCGCTTTCATTTGCTGCGCCGGCACCTGGGATGAAGCATTCTCCGCGGCGACTTTATCGGCCGCTGCCTTGTCATCAGCGGCTTTCTTGTCGGCCGCGACTTTATCGGCCGCAGCAATTTCCGCTGCTGTCTTGGGGATCTCCGGCAGCGGAATGCCGGCCGTAGTGAACCGCGCCGTCAAAGCTCCCAGCAGAACCCGCAACGCCCGGTGGTTCTCGTTGCGTTCTGCCTTCGCCGCTTCGAATCGTCTCTGATCCTGCGTCTTGCGCTGCTGGGTCGATGCCTTCGCGTCGATTACCTCTTGGCTGTCGCCGTCACGCAGCTTGTCCTGCTCCAGAATCTTCGGCGCCTCCGGCTCATTCTCCGGATGAGGCTCCACTGATTCAGCGAACTGGATCAGAGTTCGGAAGTTGATGTTGCCTTCCCCGGTGGACGGCTGCGGTGCCACCGTGTCGCGACGGCCCGGAGTGAGCTTCAGCTCCTTGCACTTGGTTGCGACGGCGACGTAAACGCCGGTCAACTCCGCAGGGGACTTCTGCTGGATCATGCGGGCTGCGGCGGGAAGGTTGATGCGGATCGGCATACTTAGGTTCCTTTGCTACAGGTCGCCGACGCTGCTCGAAGATGAGCTGAGCGACGATGTACTTGAACTTGACGAAGAAACGCTGCTCGAACTGGACGAGGCGCTGCTCGAACTGGACGAGGCAGTGCTGAACGTAGAACTCGACGACGAGGATAGGGTGGAAGGGCTGCTTGTTGAGGATGACGATGCCGTGCTGACGCTGGAGCGGCTGCGCGAGGAGCTGCTGCTTGACACGGATGAAGTGCTCGAACTCGACAAGCTCGACGCGGTAACGGACGAGCTGCTGCTGCGAGTCGAGCTGGACAGCGTGGATTTGCTGCTGATCGTCTGCGTCGTGCTTGAGCTGGAGCTTGACACAGTCGATGTACTGGACGAGCTGACGCTGGAACTCGTAAGCGTGCTCGTGGAACTGCTGGACACGCTGGATGCCGTGGACCGGCTGCTGCTGCTGCTCGACACCGAAGAGGTCGAGCTGCTGCTGGCCGAGCTGGGGCTTGAGACGCTGCTCGTCGAATGGCTAGAGCTAGACGAACTAACGGAACTGAGTGAGCTGCGAGTGCTGCTGGAAGAGCTAACGGAACTGAGGCTGGACGAACTACTGGAGACAGAACTTGTCGAGCTGCTGCTCAAAGTGCTCGTGCTGCTGCTGCTGACCGAACTCAGCGTGCTTGTCGATAGCGAGCTGGCCGACGATTCGCTCAACTCCTCCACGTCCACGATCCGCAGCATGCCCGCGCTGATGGATCGCGGCGCGGCGGAGCTTTGAACATCCCGGTAAATCTGCGAAGACGTCACGAAATGCAGCACCACCGGTGCCATCGTGAACTCGCTGCGGCGGTCGATCAGCACCGCTTCACAGTTCAAGTCGTCCGGGATCACCGCCGTGGCTTCCTCGACCGTGCCCGCCAGCGCTTGGGTGGTCAGGTGGTCGGTGTAGTCCCCATTGACCATGGCGCGGATCGTCAACGTCCGCGCTGACAGGTTTCCCGCTGTTCCCAGGGCGAACGTGATTTGTTTTGCCACGGATTGGTCCTGAAACGACGAAAGCCGGGGCGTCGTCGCTCTCTGTACGCGCTGGGGCTAAGTCCAGCACTACTTGATCGCGGCAACGCCCCGGCTTCCGGTTGCTCACCGAATAACTCGGGCGCGTTCCTAACTCTTGAGGGTTTTACACTTTATCCACTCGTCCGGTCAAGCCTCTTCTCGCTTAGGCCGGAGATTTGAAAGCCCGTCACCTGCCCGTCCGTGAACTTGAAACTGGCTTGGAAGCTGCCATAGCAGCGCGCCACGACGCGGGAAGTGAACTCCGCCAGGATGGCCGGCGCTATCTGGGTCTTGAGGATGTCCAGCTCTTGCTGGCAGCGGTCGGCGTCGGTGTCGGGTATCTGCCGGCCAGCGGTGATCTGCGGTGCCATGCGAGAAAGTTGTAACAGATGGCACTGCTGCGGACTATCCGTCAGCTATTAACTCACTTGGCCACACTTCCCTTGGCTGCTGGTAAGGCGGCAAAGCTCCAATTCGTTCTGGGGCAAACGCAACTAATTCAAATGATCGGCTGGGCTGTTGCAATTTGCGAATAGCCTTCGATTCTATTTGCCTAACACGTGCTCCGGTTATTCCTAGAACGCTACCCACTTCTGCAAGCGTATGCGTCTCGCAGCCGTTAAGTCCAAATCGCAGTTCAAGTATTTTATTTTCACGGTCCGAAAGCGTTTTCATGGACTTCCGAATCCGTTCCTTCAGCACTTCAAGATCGTGAAGCTTTTCTGCTTGCGAATCGTTGCTAAATGAAAGCCGCTCGGCGGTTCTCTCGGCGTATCGGATTAAAGCCGCCACTTCAACTGTTCTCGTCGTCTCAATAACCTTGCGTGCCTTCAGGAATTCCTCCGCATCCTGAAGCTCTTTTGGGAAAAGCTGATCTAAAGTTTTGTTCGTCAATTCGAACAGCTTACGCTCGATTTCATTTAGCCTTTCAGGCGGCCAGGATTTTGGCGGTGTTTTTCTGAGATTGCACCATTGTCCAATCTCGCAAACGTGAACTCCGAGGAATTTAGCCAGCGCCGATTGTCCGCCGAGCTTTTTTGCCGCATTGTGCAAGTCGGCATGCTTTAGCCTAGATACAGCGGTGATGTCAATTGCCATCTTTATATCCCTTTCACAGTTGCCTCACTGCGCCGATGACCTCGGCATAGGTCCGGTCCAACGGCCGGTGCTGCATCATGCTGGCGCGGTTGATCTTGAACTCCCGCACCGGGTGCCCGCCCAGCGTCTGGGCCGTGTCGATCAGCCACTCGCAGTAGGCTTCAAGCATCGCCAGCTCCGCCTCGGTGTGCCGGTAGTCGCCTCGCTCGAACCGCTTGTGAAGCGTGCGCGTCAGCTTCAGCCCGCGCTTCGCCACCTCGGGCGCGGCGTCCATGAACTGGCCCACCGGCTTGCCGGCTTTTTTGGCTGCCTTGCCGATGACTAAGGACGCTTGCTGGAGGTACACCTTGGCCACGAGGCCAAGCATCTCGCTGGAGCTGTAGAGCATCATTTGTGATTTAGCGGTTTGGGATATTCGGGATCATCCTGGTCAACGTGGCCTTCGGCATAAAATGCAGCAATGCCGCCAATAAATGCAACGGGGTCAGTCCCGCATATTTGGCATCGTTCGGTTTGCTCCATCGGGATCAACTTGAATTTCTTTACCACCGCACCGACGGCATCTGCCTGCTGCTTTGTAAGGAGATATTCTACACTGTGGCTACTGGCAGCGTTCCGGAGAAATCAAAATGCAGATCTACTGAGCGGATTCGCTCTCCTGGAATGCCTAGCGCCCGCAAGAGCGACATGCTGATTTGCGTAGGATTATTGGTCACGGCTCCTCCAGGATTTGGATGATCTTGTTCGCCAGCGCGTGCGCACCGGGATTCGTCGCAGGTGAGCTGTGCCGGCGTGCCAGTGCCAGTGTTTCTTTTATCTTCCGTTCGGCAGAGACAAGACTCTGTGACAAATCGTCTATCAAACGTTGCGCTGCTGCATCATGGTCCCGTTTTACTTTCAGACTTTCCATTATCGTCGCCCGATCCTTCGCCTAGCCGTTGCCCGCCGTGCTCGCATTCGCTGCCTGCGCATTGGCGGGTCTGAAGATGAACTTATCGGACTGCTGGTGCTGCTAGAAGAACTCGGCGTGGAACTCGTGCTGGTGCTTAGCTCGCTGGTGCTGGATTCGCTTGACTCGCTCGACGATGACAAATCCGGCTCCCAGTCCTGTCGCCACGCATCGTCCTGGTATTCGTGCCCAGGCTCCATCACTTCCGCGTGCCAGCGCAGCAGCATTGCCGCAGAGTCAAAGCCGCGATCCTGGAGCAGGTCTGAGGCTACCAGCATGTCATCGCGCGTGACCATTTATTGCTTTGCCTTCCAGCGTGCGACAAACGCTTCATAGTCCTCGCGGGTGTCGATGCCTGCCGGTGCATGGCCAGTCAGCACCACGCCCATTCGCATTCCCAGGTGCAGCGCCCGCAGTTGCTCCAGCGACTCGCTAACCTCTCGCTCGCACGGGCCGGCGGCTGCGTAGCGGAGCAATGCGTCCCGGCGATAAGCGTAGATGCCGACGTGCGGGCCTGCTACGACGTAATTTCCGTTCTTGAATCGCAGACGCAGGTCGTAAAGCGGGTGCCGCGTGAAGTCCGCCGCCATCCCGTCAGGGGTCAGTAGAACCTTGACACGATCCGCCGATTGCAGCGCGTCCGCATTCGCGATGTTTAGTTTTTCTGCCGCCGTCGCGCAGTCCCATTCGGGATGCCGCTCTAGCTCGCTGATGACTTGGTCGATTAGCTCGGGATGGATTTCTGGGTAGTCGGCTTGGACGATGCATACCACGTCCCAGCCCAGGCAGACGGCGCAATCTTCAAACAGCTCCGTTGCCCGGCTTGTTCCATTGAGATACTCGCGAATGCACAGCCATACCGCCGCGCCGCATTCTCCGGCAATGCTCAGCAACTCAGGATCGCGAGACATGACGACGATGTTGAACCGGCCAAGGTCGTCACGAGTGCGTCCGATCACTGATTGCGAACATCTTTCGATTACATGCTGGATCAGCGGCTTGCCCGTCTCACTCAGCAGCAGCTTGCGCGGCAGCCGCTTGCTGTCCAGGCGGGCTGGGATAATTACCAAAATTTTCATGGTTGCAGCTCATACCACGTTAGTCCGGTCTCTCGATTTCGCTCCACGACTACGATCTTGTGACCGCCCGCTGACGGCTTGCGCAGGTCACTGATCCGGCCCGTGTATTTCAGCGCAATTGCCGCCAACTCTCGGTTGCTGGCCCGCCCCTGCTGGAGACGCGCCAAGATCTCGCGGCACTGCGCGTTCAGCCTGGGTGCCTCGGCAAGTAGCGTGACCGTTCGGCAGGCTTGGCGTGCAAGGATTCAGCGCTGACAGCCCCCGAAAACCTACTTGCTGCCGGCTGTCACGCTCCCGACGGTCATCGCGGGTAATGGTCTTGGCAGCGCGTGTATTTTACAGACTCCGCTATCAACCGTCAACTAGCGGTTTAGCAATGAAGAAGTTGCGGTGCAGAGGCACCACCGGCAGGCCCTTGCGCCGCGCAAACTCCTCGATAGCCGTGCTCACTTGCATGGCGCTTGGGCGGCGATCATGTCCTGCCGGGTAAAAGTCATCCCCGCAGAGCAAGCCGCCCGGAAGCACGTTATCCCACCAGACTTCACAATCCTCCAGAACGTCGTCGTACTGGTGCCGCGCATCTAGGTACACGAAGAAATGCTGGTCCTGTGACTCGAAGCATCTGCGTGCCGCGTCCACGCTGGTCATGCGCCAGATGTCCGCGCGGTCGCCGAACTGCGCCACGTGACTAGAAGCCCGGCGATAGAGCTGCTCCCATGCGGAGTTGTCCCGGCTGGCGTAGTTGTACTTGGCGCGGTCCTTGTGGTCCTGTGGGTATTCTTCCCAGGGGTCCACCATGACCAGCTTGGAGACGCATGGAAGGTGCGCCAGAACCTGGTGTGACATGGTGCCGTGCTTGACGCCGACCTCGACGCCGGTGATTGACGGCAAGCCGGATGCCTGCCACGCGCGATAGAGCGCCGCGAGAATGGCTCGCCGCCGCATTCCGCCGATGCGTGCCGGACGCAGCACGTTGCGCACGTAGCGCATGTACTCGGCGTCGTTGATGATCGCGGCAATGTCGAAGGGCTTCACGTGAACTTCCAAGTGATCCAGAGGCAGAGAATGTGAAACACGTTTTCATGGAGCCGCCGATGGCTCCGTGGTCAAAGATTGTTGTCGATAAACGGCTGCCTGATTGTTTTCATGTACCACGGCACGAATTGCCAGCGGTCAATCAGGAAATGCGGGATGAAGACTGCCGGGATGGTCCAGAGCGGCCACTGTGCCATGATGCAAACAGCCGCCGTGTAAATGCCGACGTGAACCGCGCAAATAAAGTGCGACCGCTTTTTGCCTGCCGCCATCCAGTCATTTTGGAGCAGATAATCGCCGACGAGATGACCGACTAGTGCGTCTATCATTCTTCGATGCTTTCCTCGATCCGCTGCGCATCCTCGTCTGATAGTTCTGCGCCTACCAGCCCTGCTGTGCAGAAACATTGGCAATTCGCGCGATTTCCAATTGACAAGCTAACATCACCGGGATGGTCGCATAGCTCACCGCCAACGGTAAATTTGTCATCGACGGGAACTTCCTGACCGTCCGCGTCCGCGTGCTCCTCCCGCGTCGTTGGCCCGAGCACCGATTGCCAGACCTTGGTTGGCTTCAGGTCCGTTCCCTCGTAGGTGTGCTTGATCGAAGCGATGGCACCCGCATTCAGCGCTCCGCCGACTTCCGTCCGTGCGATCAAAGTCGCTCGCGCCTTGCCGTATGCCGAGCCGAACTGCTCGATCAGCGCGTCTCGAATTTGCGGGATGCTCTTGCCCTCAAAAATGGCATTGCCGAGAGCTATCGCCATGTCGTTGAGCGTCGTCTGCGCCACCTCTAGCCAATAGGGTTGGTTGAACGCCGCATCCAAGAACGCTCGCGCTGCTGAAATGATCCATTCCGGGATATCCACGTCGAACCAGACTTCCCCGGTGACTTCGGACGCGAACTCGCCAGCGGTTGCCTTGTCGCGGTTCCTGCGCCGCAGCGCTGCCTGTGCCATGCGGTGCTCGGCGATGGCTCCCTCGACGAACGCGCGAGAGGACGGCTTGCCCAGCAGCTTCGCCAGCTCGCCCGTCCATCGGTCCACGCTGAAATGCGCCGCCAGCAGCGCGTCTGCCTGCGCCTTGGCCTCGGTTGGCCTGGGCAGCCATTGCGCACCGAATATCCCGGCCATCGCGTGATCGACCGAGTCGCTGACCCACTTGGCGATGGGTGCCGCCATCGAACGCTCTAGGCGATCTGCTTGTGCCGCGTGCGCGGACTTGACGAACTCCCTGGCAATCTTGCCACGGAAAGACTTTAAGCTCACCGCACGTATCGACCAAGGCGAACGCATTGCGGCCGAGTTTTTCCCGTCACTGCCGCCAAGCGGCTTTGCCTCTGGTTGTGCTGCCGGTGGCTCGCCCTGCTCCGGGATCATCTTCTCGGCGACTTCCGGCGCGATCTGCAAGAACTCGGCGATGATCGCTACCGCCGCCTCCCGCTCCAGCGTTCCGCCGCTGACCTGCGCAGCGATATTGGCGACCGTCGTCATCGCCTGGGGATTGCTCAGTAGCACGCTGCGTTCCGCTTCCTCTTTTGCCTCCAATCCCAAACGCTGGCGGACTTCTTCTCCAGTGACGTCGCCGTTCTTGCGTGCGTCTGACCATTGTCTGTCCTCCCGCTCATCGTCCTTGGGAATGGCTTTCTCCAGCCAGACTGCCAGCTTGCTGCCATCGTCATAGAACGGCGTGAAGAACTCCGAAGCTGCGCAGGACAGGTTCTCGATGATCGGATTCAATGCGTTGGTGCAAAGGTTTGTTTCGGCAACGACCGCTTGCGCTTTGTTGGCAGGCGTGACTTCCCCCAGCGTGATCGGATTGACGCCGAACGTCTGCATGATCCGGTCCTTGATGATCTTGCCGGAGTTTTGCCAATCCATTTCGTTGGGCGCGAACTGGAGCTTCTTGATGTCCTCGATCAATCCATCCAAAATTGCCGGGTCGCCCGCATTGACCGTTTGGGACCACACTTGCCGAATGGCGCGGATCATCTGCCGGCGCTGGGCGCCTACCAGCCTGGGGCGCGTGCCCTTGCCACCGTCCGGTCCTGGCTGGGAACCGACGACCAGCGCAATCTTGGGGTCGATGCCGCGTGCAAAGCTCTGTTCCTGGCTGGAAAGGATGTACTCGTCGATCCGCACTGCCTGAATGCAAGATGCCAGCGGCGAGCCGCAGCCCTTGGGATCGCTGGGGTCCGGGAAGTAGCCGCGCGCCACGTTCTCCTTGGGCAGCTTGATCTCCTCGGCGCCAATGCCCGTCTGCATCTTCCAGCCGCCCGTCTCCTCATCGCGCGACATCCACGCGGATGGGACCGCCCATACTTCCATTTCACCAACCTGGCGGTCGTCTTCCGCGTCGGTATCGTCGTCCGCTTCTTTGATGCCGCCAACCCAGAACCACTCCCCGGTCAGCAGCAGGTTGAGCACCGAGAAATAGACTAGCTCGAACTTGCCCTGCTGTGGATTGGGACGATCCAAGTCCCACAGCACGCGATGGTTCTGGTCCGGCTCGACTTCCGCGTGCTGGGGTGCCTTGCGCTGGAGCCTGGGAATCAGCCCCTTGTCATACCGCATATACCGCTTGATTCCCAGCCTGCCGGGACGCTTGCCGGCGTCGGGTGGTGACTCTTCATAGTGCCCCGCCATCCACGGCTGCCCGGCGCAGCGCTTGGCAATCAAGGTGGTCGCGGACCAGACCCAGCCCTTGAAGTGGCGCATCGCCTCGCGGGATTTCGCCTGCTGGCGGTAGCCTTGCGCGAGGTTGATCGCGCCCCCAGTGCCGCTGATCATTTCAGACAGCCCGCCGGGTGATCCGCTGGAATAGGCGCGGCGCTCAACAACCATCAGTTCGCCATCACGGCGCTGTTTGCATTCGGCGAATCCCATGACTGCTCTCCAGGGAGATTAGCTCACCTGGAGAGTTTATAGGCGATATAGAAGAAAGCCGCCAGCGCAAGCCCGCAGCCGATGACGAATCCCAGCACCTGGGCAATCAGGATTGCGGTGATCATTCGGGCCTCGCTTCCTCTTCGCGGCGCACTAACCCGCGCCGGATGACAGAGATTTCCGCGTCGGTTTTGTCGTGCTCCTGGATGCGCCGCAGCTTGCCGTGGAGCAGCTCGACCTCGTATTCTACGATGGTTCGCTTGGACTTCTCGCTGGCCAGCTCTTGGCGCAGGTCCGCCAATTGTATTACCAGCGATTCATCGGCGGCGCGTCGCAGTAGCCATGCCATGAACCGGATCACGGAGTGAAATGCCGCCTTCCATGCTGCTCGCATTGTTAGCCTGGAAGATGGTTGATGTTCGGCTCCAGACCTGGAATGACGCCCGCGCTGACCGGCACCGGAGACGCCTGCTTCATTTCCTTGGGTTGCTGCGGACCAACGATGTTCTCGAAAGCGTCGCGGATTAGGTCGAACAACCCCTTACGCCCCGGCTCACCGAAGTAATCCCCGTGCGGAAGATGGTTATTGATGCAGTTGAACATCAGCTTGCCTTCAGCATTAACGAAGGATACCAGCACGACGTAGCGCCCGGAGATCTGTGCCTCGACGAACCGCTGGAGCACGCGGCTTTCCAGATTGATCGCGTCGCCGCTGGTCAATCCGACCAATGAAACCGGCACTGCATCACCCGTAACCGGGCACGTGAACCAATGGGTGAACGGCGAGTTCTGGCGGACGAAGGCTTGCATCGCCACGCCCTCGTGCGCGCCGTCGCAGGAATCGCACTTCTTGATGCCGACGGTTCTGCCTTTGACGTCGGCAGGCTTGCCGGTGGCTTGTGGCGGTTCGGACGATCCAACAGCATTCGGGTCAATCTCTGACATGGGTGAGGCTCCTTTGAGCCAGCATTTTACAGCTTGGCAGTGCCGCCGCAATCACCAGTCGTCCTGGTTCCAGCGGTGCTCGCCTCGCTCCTTGACCACGGCGTTGGTTTCTTCGATCAGCTCTCGCAGGTCATCGGGTAGCTCCTCGATCTCTTTTGGAGTGAATGGCCGCCTGGATTCGGCTTCTTCTTCCGGGTCGCCGCTGCACATCAATTCGCCAAGCACCATTCCTGTTGTATTGGTCAATCCCTTGAAAGCGCCGGCGGCGGCGTCGGCATAGTCTCGCAGCTTGTTTTTGTCGAGGTCCTCGTCGCCAGCGAGCGCATCCAGCTCCCGGACGAATTGCGCCCAGTCCCACCCGTCGGTGACGATTGCCACGTTTCCGATCTGCTGCTGGCTGGCGAGCGGCGTCCAGCGGAGATGCTTTTTTGACGTCGGATGTTCTGAATAGACCGAATGGCCGGCAAGGTTGACGACCGATGCTCTGGCTGCCTGCTTGCCGGCGCCGCCTTCCTGCTCGATCCCGATGATGACGTTGCCGTACATCTTCTGGTCCATGTCCGCCCGCATGCGCATGTTGGATTCGCGCTCCGCGTCGCCCCACCTTCCCGCCTCTCCGTGAACGATCCAGAACTGCGGCAAGCCTTGGGCGCGCGCTTGGTGGATGGACAATTCTCCCATCAGCACCCCTGCCGTTCGCGCCCCGGAACCACCCTCGGTGTATGCCTTATCCCAGAACCGCAAGAAGCGAAGCCCCGGCGGCACCGCGATGATTGGGTTGCCTTGGATCGTCGTCACCCACTTGTCGCGCGGGAACTTCAGGCCAGCGGATGGGCGGATTTTCCAGTTGCCCTTGAGCAACCGCTCCCTTTCCACCTGGGTCATCGCCAAAAGGTTGGCGCGATACTCTGGATTGATCGTGTCCAGGATCTTGTTGTCGTCTAGGTTGGCGGGAACGAACGTGAACGACTTTGGAATTGCCTCCGCTTGCTCCTGCGGCGTCTTGGCGCCTTTGAACTCTCGGTTTGCCAGCAGCCAATGAACCGCCTGTGCCTTGTCGGCGAACCAAAGCATCGTGTCGCCGTCGCGCACGAACCACCGGATGATCCCCGACCTCTCCAGGATCGGATAACCGGTGTCCTGGTCGATCCACCATTCCACCCATTTGGCGACCCACGATTCCGCGTCCGGATTGCACGCCGCCCGCATGTATGGCTTGATGCCGCACGTCGAGCGATTGCGTGTCAGCATGTAAACGAACATGCTCTCCGAGAAGCTGGTCAGCTCGTCGAACTCGATCAGCGGAATCTGTGAGCTGTCCCAGTCTTGCTTGTTCTTCTCGTGCTCCATGTGCGCGAAGGTGATCTTCGCTCCGCTGCGGAACACCCACTGCCGGGACTGCCCGTAGTAAGGCTTGGCGTCCTTGATGTAGCTGTAGAGCTGGTGGGACTGGTCCCACATTCCTCCCTCGGCGACGATCTGCGGGTTCGTGCGCCGAAAGATCACGGCTCCGAAGCCGGGATTCTTGATGTGCCGCAACGGCTGCATCAGCAGAGCAAAAGTCTTTCCGCCGCCAGCAGCACCGCCGTACACAGCAATATCGGCGTTGCTCGATAAGAAAACCGTCTGCGGTCCCTTCTGGGGTCCGATTATTTTGGCTGGCTCGTTCACTCCAGCAGCTCCGGTGGCATGTCAACCGGCTCGATGCCGTCCGGGTCGCGCCCGTTGTCCGGAACGTAAACCATGACCGAAACATCCGTGGACCCGTCTGCGTCCCGGTGCATGTGAGCACCCATCAGCGGGATCGGCATCTTGGCACGCAAGGCAAGCGCGCGGTCGTAATACTCCAGCCGCTTGGCGTCGTATTCCTGCCGGTCGTCATGGTGCTCGTCATGTTGGTTCATCCGCTCCACGCCGATCAGCGTGTCTGCCGCCGCCTTCAATTGCGCCGGCGTGTACTGGCCGCTTTTTTCCTCCTCGCCGGTCACCGGGTTCCGCCACGGTAGCCCCAACGCCTGGTGCCCCAACTTGCGAAGCACGCCCTCCGTTAGCTCCTTGGGGGTCTTGAACCGCTTGTCCCGCACGGCACGCCTAAGCAATCGCGTGTCCGGCACCACTTGGCTTTGGGACTCCAGAAGTGCCGTGTTCGGCATTGGCGGGTCGCCCCCTGCCCCGATAGCCGAATTGTCGGCTGCAACGCCCGTTTGCGGCTCCTGTGCAACCACGGGCGGTATTTCTGGCCCGGCGGCCGTCGGGACTATGACCCGGTCACCACCTGGGGCGGGAACTTTCTCGTCGATTTCCCTTGCCACGCGCTCGGCATGCTGGTACTTGCGACGCCCGCCACCCCGGCCGTTGCGTGAATAAGATCGTGGCTCTTGGTCTGAATGAACCGACTTGCCGCCGCGCCGGTGATGGCGCTGCTTCTTGCGGTTCCTTTGCCAACCCATGAGGCCGGTCATTCGAGGCTTTGAGGCTTAGCGGGACGAAGAGATAAATTAGCTGATTGGCGCTGGCTGCGTCAAGTTGGCTTCTGCTCGGAGGGTGTCGTAGGCGATCCCATCCTCGCGGATTGCCTGCTTGCCAGTTAGCGACTGCCACCTCTGGAGTGTCACATCACAGTATTTTGGCTCGACCTCGATTCCCCTGCATTTCCGCCCTACCTGCTCCGCTGCGGCGAATGCGGTTCCACTCCCGCAATAGGGATCAAAAACGCAATCGCCTTGGTCGCTGTTGTTCAAATAGGCGTTGGCGTAAAGAGCAACAGGCTTCATCGTCGGATGGTCTGGAGATGCTCTTGGTTTGTTGATTGGCCAGATGCTCGTCCGGTGCTGGCCCGCCATTGGTCGCTTGTGACGCGCGAGCCATGTCAGCAAGATCGGCTCGTGCTGGTAGTCGTAGTCCAACCGCCCCATCGAGAACGTCGGCTGATTCTTGACCCAAATCAAAACGTGACGAACCTTCAGGCCCGCCTTTTGCATCATCATCATCATCATACCCAACTCCCCTCCCTGGGGAGCCGTCAGGAAAACCGTGCAGTCGTCAGCCATCGCAAGCTCTCGGATATTGACAAACGCAGGGAGTAACCGCGCCTCCAAATCTTCGGGAGATAGATCGTCGTCCACGACGTCTGCTAAACACCGTCCAGAAGGCTGGACGGTGTTTAGCAGACGGTTCTTCGCCGCCACAGAGACCCCATAGGGTGGGTCGGTGAAGACGCAGGAGACCTTGCTGCCATTTAAGATTCGCTGAACGTCCTCTGGATTCGTTGCGTCTCCACAGAGAAGCCTGTGCTCACCGAGCAGCCATAGCTCTCCAGTCTGAACCACTGGGATCGCCGGAGGCTCCGGCACTTCATCCTCAATAACTTGGCCGCTTGGAAACCCTGCTGTGATCGCTGGGTTAGCTGTAGCGATGGCCGCCCAGTCGATCTTGTTCGCCTTCGCGATCCCCTGCAGCATGCGAGCTGTGTCCTGGCCGCTCGCCGACACCTCTCGCAACAATGCGTCGAGCTGCTCTTTGGACGCTGTCGCCATAGACCCGATTGGGTCCAAAGTTAAGAGTATTCGCTTCTCCTGCTCTTCGCTCCAATCCCCGATCAAGACAGGGATTCGCTCGTCCCCACGGGCGAGCGCGATCTTCTTTCGTAAGTGACCGTCGATGAGACGGTTTGTCCTGGAATTCACCAAGCACACGCCAGCCCACCCAACATCTCCGATCACCTCCGACAACGCTCCCGCCTGCGATTCCGGATGAGTCCTCCAGTTTTGTGGATTCTCGGCCAAGTCCGATGGCGACATCCATACAAGCTTCAGCGGGGGCTCGCATTGCGGTGGATTGTTCATAATTCACAAATGGAGGCTCGCTAAGTTTGCCGCGACGTTTTGTTCCAAGCGATGTGCAGCCGCAGGTAGGCTTTCATTCGAGAGGCGTTCGTGCAGTATTTGCGGCAAGGATGTTGTGCGAAAGCGGTCCCGTTTTACTAAGAACATTTATTGCTCTCAAAAATGTCACAGCGTAGCCAAGCGAGCCGGCGCTAAAAAGGTGCAAGTCCAATGCACGTTCTGTCACGCGGAATTGCGAGTGTATCCGTCGAAGGCAAAAAGGCAACGCCGATTTTACTGCAACCTGAAGTGCCGTGCGAGATTTATCATCGGATCGAACAATCCAGCATTCACGACAGGAGGCGGTCGAAGACAAGATTACGGTCCGAATTGGAGACGACAAAGAAGCAAGGCGCTGATCAGAGATCACTATACATGCAGGCTTTGCGGAAGAAAGCGAGTGCAAGGAAAACGAGACATTCACGTCCACCATCGCAAGCCTAATGGAAGATTCCGAGGCAACTGGCGTCGGGCGAATGCTCTGAATAATTTGATCACACTCTGCTTTGTGTGCCACAGAAAAGCAGAGAAGAGCCCGCGAATGCTCCGCGCAATCAACAAGCCTCCGGAGGCATTGTGCCAGCCGGAGGCTTGAGCCGCAATCTAGCGAGCTACTTCGCTGCCAGAAACTTTCCGGGTTCCGGCTTCTCGAACCGGCTGTCCTTACCCTTCTTGCTGATCTCTGTGTTGATCGCCGCGCTGAGCGTCGCCTCGGGCGTCTTGCCCGCTGGGCTCGTCCAGAGATTCCGCTCACGCGCCGTGGCGACCAGCTCCTTGGTCGTCATTGGCTTGGTCCGCCCCTGCAAGATCTTGTGGGCTGCGTCGAGCAGGGACAACCCACGATCCGCCTTCGGCTTGCCGTTCGCCTTTTCAACCTTCGGTTCCTTGCCGGTCTTCTTCAACGCTTTCTTGGATGCCTTCGCCATGAAATCTTCCTCTGCTTCTGGGGTGGTTGGATTGGCCGCGCCGGCGCTGGCCTGATTTTCTTCGGCTGGTTCCGCAGCTTCTTCCCGCTGGACTTGCTTGGCAATGACCGGCGCGCCGGTTTCCGCCAAGGCTTGCTCGTGCTTGTCGATCTCCGCGACGATCTCGATGCACCGCTCCGCGATGCGCTCGAGTTCCGCTTCCTCGCTGGGGCAGTCGAGCTTCATTGCCTGGGCGAACGCCCGCCGTAGGTCATGGACGCCGTACTCGTCGTGCTTTGGCTCCCGTCCCAGCAGCTTGACCATGATCTGCTTGCGGTGGCCGTTATGATACTTGCCCGCCAGCATGATCAGGTCGCATCGCCCCTTGGTTTCCTCGTGGAGGATGACGCAGGCAGCCGCCGTCGCCGCTTTGCCTGCCGGGATCGGATTCTCCCGGCTGCCTTCCTTGGAAGGCTCCGCGACGACGTTTGCTTCCTTGCCTTCGACCTGCTCCAGGATCGCAACACGGTGACCAGCTTTGACCAACTTGGCCAGCGCCGCCTCCAGGTCATCCGCGTTGATCTCGGCGAACCCTACCTCATCGCGCTGCTGGAGGTCCGCCTTGAGCACCGAGACCAGAATAGCCGCGTCGCCGTTGAACGCCTCCAGGACGTGCCCGGCGCGAAACAACAGCAAGGCGCCGCCCGTGCTCGCCTTGGCTTCCTTGAAGCCTGCCGGCATCCCCTTGGCCAGCGGCTTCTCCTTGACCGCCGCTGCGGTTTCTTTCCGCACGTCTGCCAGCGGCACGACCGGCGGAACCTTGGCCCGCGTTCCCAGCTTGAACAGCTCGCCGTCCTGCGCCCACAACTCCCCATCTGGGTTGCGCAGCGAGTCTGGCTTGCCGACCAGCACCTGCTTGACTTCGAGCAGGTACATCATGCGGCCCTTGCTCACCGCGTCCGCCTTGAGGACCACCGCGTCCCCTTCCGGGCGCGGCGCGCCCTCCGTGAAGCGGAACTCCACCGCGTCCCCGGCTTTGAACACCAGCGGCTTGGCTGTCTTGTCCGGCTTCTTCTGCGGCTTCGGTGCCGTCTTGGTTTTCTTCATGCTTGAGGCTCCCCATGAAACTCTTGCCGGCTGAGAACGGCCGCCGGCAGCGCCGATTTAGCAATCGTTGACTTGGATCTCCGCGCCGTGCAGATTTCGCATGAATGCGAAGTCCGGCTCGAAATGCTCTGCTACTGGATCGGCTCCAGTGCCGACGATGATCTGCGATCCGCAACCTTCACACTTCCAGAGGTCGCCGAGCCACAATTTGTACGCTGTCCATAAATCGGGCCGCTCAGTCCCGGCTGGCACCGCCGGGCTGGTTGGCATGTTTTCGACGAACGGGGTTCCGTTCCGCTCAATGCGGTAGAACCGCTGGCACTTGACGCAGATTGGTTTCATTGGTTGCCCAGCCGATTGTTGTAGCTGTCGCAATGCTTACAGGTTCCACCGCCCCACTTTTCCCCGTGCACGCATCGCTTATCTGGATCGCATCCGGGATAAATGGCGGCTAGTGCCTGCTCGACATCTCGCCCAATCTTTACATCTCGCCCAATCTTTACATCTCTCCCGCTCCACGATTGCAGGTATTCCACACAGTCCGCGACTGCCTTTGCCAGTCCATTGACTTCGATGGATGATGTGCGGCAGCGGTTTCCATTGTTCCATGCTTCAGCGTGCCTTCGGTCAGTTGAAAGATAAATAATGTTCATCCGGTTCCCTTTGTGCTCTCCCACTGGATGCCCGTGGGCGGCTTGCGGACCGTGCCGCATTTACCGAATGATTTTCCAGCCATTGCTATACGCGATTTGCGTCACACCGCTGTATAGGCGGTCGAATCCGACCACCCGACTATTGTCGGCCCGTACTAAGCGGTATCCGATCTGTTCGTTTCCTATGATCCTGACTTTCATTGCTGGCTCTGTGGTTCGTGGTTCGTTTCCCTGCTTGGTATTCGCTCGCGTCATGCCATTATTTTACAGATTGCAGATGCTTCTGTCAATAGAGCGAAATTGTAGTTTCTGTATAGCGCAAAGCGAAACGCCGTGTAGAGTTATGGCGTTTTCTGGATTTCGAGTTTTAGCAGGACACCACGTCTGGAAGTTCGGTGCCGATGAACTCGGCGCCCGGCGATTCCCAGGATGGATCGACCGCACAGGACGCCTTGCTGATCGCCTCGGCGGCGCTGCTGGCCCGCACAAGAGCCGAATGACGCAGGCCCTCGACGCGCCACCAACCTAGCGTCCCATTGTTGGGATCGCTGGCGTGCTTGGCTGCAAGCTCCGACCGCTGCCGCTCGAATCCCGGTGCCAGCGCATTGGCCAGGTCATCCCAAGATTTTAGCGCGGCGGCAGTCCGCTCGGCGTGCGGAACGATCACCGCGCTACTCAGCACAGAGACGCAGCCAAAGGTCTCGCTGCGCTTGCACGAGAACTCGTGGAACAGCGTCAACTCCTGTAGCGCAACCTCGATCTTTTCAGTCAGCGACTTAGCTAGTTCGTGCTCGTCCTGACCAGATTCGATGATCACCGCGACGGCGGGGCTGACGCTGAAATTATAATCCAGGCGCACAAGCTTCCTGCCGAGATGCTGATCGAGCTGTTCGTTCGTCATTGCTGCGCCCCTGGCAGCGCTGGTTGCTTGCCGCCGCCGTTCTTGGCCTTGAGCTGCGACCGACGCTCCCCGATGGACCTGAGAATCTTGTCCCGCACGTTGGGCGATAAAGCATTCAGGCCGGGATCATTCGCCAGCTTGTCCAGCGCGCCGTTGGTCTGCGCGGTGTCCACGTCGTGGAGCCAGCCAAGGAGGTCTTCCTCGCTGGGGAGCTGGCTGGACTCGGCTTCGCCGGTGGCTTGCTCCTCCTGGGACACGTCGTCGGGATGGTCCTCGCCGGCCGTGCCGTCGTGGACCGGCGCGGTGCCATTCGCCTCGCCGACTGCCGGCGCTGGCGTGATGATCGGAGCATGCCCGGTCAGCACGTCCAGGTTGACGTCGCCTTCAGTGTTCGCTGGCTTGGGTGCCGATGGCGTTGCGAATGCCTCGATCTCGTCTCGTAGATACAGCCCGCCGATGACGCTGGGGAAAGCCTGTCGCAGCGCGCCAGCCTCAGCGCATTTGCAGATCATTCCGGCGCCGTCCTTTCTCCATTGCTTATTGCCCTTGTCGTAGGTGCCAAGCTTGAGCCGCTGGTAAAACGTGATCTTGCGGTCTTTGCGATACACGCGAGACCAGCCGCCAAGCAACGTTTCCCCCGTAAGAGTCAAGTCGCCCTGCCGCTCCTCGATCACCTGGGTCGCCTTGCCTCCATCCAGAACTTCCGCGCGCTGGACAACCACGCCGCTCTCCATGCCGTCGAAGGCTGCATTCAACTCCGCGCGCGAAAGCAACGCCTGGATCGCCGTGACCACGCTGAACTTGGGACCGTCCTCAGTGTCGTAGCCGATCATGTAGCAGTCGCCAGCCCACGGGTTGAGCTGTCGCTGACGACACATGATGCAGAACTTCACGCAATCCTGAACCGTTGGCAGATGCCCTTGCTTTGTCGGGACCGCAAGGAACTGCTGGACGTGCCACGGCGTCAGCGTCATCTCCTCGCTCTCGCCGAATGGCGTGTAGGTGTGCTTCTGCTGGAGCAGTTTTTGGAAAAGCGACTCTTCCGTATCGGGAGGCGATTCCGGCTTGGCCGCTGGCTGGCTGGTTCGCATTTGGTTCTGCGGTCGTTGCGCTGTCTGGGTCATTGGGAGGCTCCTTAAAAATTGGCTACTCTTCATCTTCATCATCGTCGTCGGGCCACAGCTCTAGCGATCCGTCCGGCATAATCTCAAAGCCAGCGAGCGGTAAATGTCCGCCGTCGTCTCCAAGGACTTTGACAATTGCTTGCGGGTCACAATCCTTCAAAAACTCGATCAATCGCTCAACGGTCATTGGCGGCTCCAGGCGATTGCCAAGAGCGCCGCCAGGAAGATCAGCTTGAGTGCGATTGCTGCGATCAGCAGAGGTCGTCTGCGCCGCTCAAAGGCTTCCACGTACTCGTCCGGGATTTCGTAAACGTGACCGCAGCCGTCTTTGTAACGCCGCATCGTTCGATCCCTTCAGAAAGGCATGAAACACGCTTCGCAATTTGAATTGGTTTGCTCGTTGAACCCCGTGCCGCCGCAGCACGGGCAGAACGCTTTGCGCAACTGCCACGCCAGCTCGCGCGCTTGGTCCGCGTCCAGCGATACCTGATAACGGATTGGGTTGATCACCAGCCTGTACTTGCGCGATACGTCGATGTACTGACCGGACTCCACCCGCTGGAAGGTCTCGGCCATCCATGTCTGGAAGTCGGGGATCGCGGCGGTGCCCTTGGGATCGCTCACTCTTCCTCCGCCGCTTTTGCCGCCTCGACGCGGGCGTTGTTGACATAGGGGCACGTCGGTCGGAACACACATGACCGGCACCAATAGGCGTCCGGCACCGCCGGCAGGAAAATGCCAGCTTTGATGCCGCGCTCCATCGTGTTCAACGTCGCGGCCAGCGCCTGAAAGTCTTTCTCGTCTCGCTGCTCGACAAGCTCCTGGCGCTCGATGCCTTTAGACTTGATGATCAGCACGTCCAAGCCTACGTCAGCCGGCGGCGCACCGTAGTGGACCTGATGCGCCGCAGCGTAGAACGTCAACTGCGTGGATTCAGCCGCGTCCACCGCGCTCTTTTTTCGCTTGCCGGTCTTCCAATCGCGCACCCGTTGGCCAGTGACGCCACGGACGGTCCCGACGAAGTCCATCACGCCCAGCAGGTCATGCGTGGACCGCGGCACGGGGATTCGTACTCGCTGCTCAACGGCTATCGGTTGGTAGTCTGGTGCTTGCATGATCGCGAACGCTGCCGCCAGCTTGGCGACGTTGTCGCGCGCTGCGCCGACTGCCATTTCCTGCCCGGCCGGCTTCTCCTTGTCCGTCAGCGTGACGCCGTCCTTTGCCACGGCTGCGTCGAATCCAGCAACCGCTGCGTCCACGATCTGCGGCACTGGCAGGTCCACGTGTGATTCGATCTTCTGCTCGAAGTTGACCTGCGCTCCCTTGTGCATGCCGGTCCCGGTCAGCATGGAGATAAACGGCGGCGGTCGCTCGTGCTCCAGGTAGATGCGACGCCAAGCTTCACCGCAGCGGAGATAAGAACCGATCTGGGAAGGGCTGCGGTGCGGACGATCTGCGTTGTTCATCGTTTCTCCAGGTCTGGGGCAATGCGATTGCCGCCGAGGGTGGTGACGCCTTGCATGAAATGAGTCGTCTGATCCTTGCCAGCCAGAATGACGTAGAATTCCGGTGGATCGCAGCGGCAACGAGCGTAGTGCTTATCGCACTTGCGGCACCATTTGAAAGCGACATGGCTTTCAGGGTTGTACGCAACGGCCCTTAGTTGGTCATCGCGACCAGGGCAAGTGCAGTCGCCGATTCCCGTATTGCAGATTCCGCAAGTAAGCATGCCGGTATTTTACACGCTCAATGACTTCTCGTCAACAGGTCGGTCGTAGCTGATGAACCCGCCGCCGTGGCGACTTAGCACCTTGTGCTCCTCCAGCAGCCGCATGATCTGGACGGCGCGGCGCAGCTCCATGCGGGACACGACCGCCAGCATGCGCGTGGAGAATTTGAACATCTGGCTTTTGCCGAGATGTGCGAAGAACTGAAGCGTGCGACCCACGTCCGATCCCACCGTGCGGTCCCAAATCTGCGCGAGTCGCTTGGGTCGCCTGGGACGCTTGGCTGGCTTCGCTCCTCGCTGGCGCTCGGCACATGCTGGGTCTAGCTCTGCTGCGGCACGTCGCATCTCCGCCGCTAACGCGCTGCCGGTCTTCCCACCCACGTTCATCGGCCATTCCTGGAGGAAGTCCACCGAGCGCTGGTCCATGTACCACCGCGAGCCGAAGCGGTTGATGAATGGCACTCGCCCGTCCTGGACGAGGAACAGCAGACAGCGTGCATTGGCGCCTAGTTCTTCCGCGACCTTGGCAAGCGGAATGCCTAAAGCTTCGCGGCATGCCTGCTGGGAAGCCTGCGCAGCCTTGCGGGCCTCCCTTGCCTGCTTAGCTCGTAGGTCGCGGGCGAACTTCTTAAACGGGCTGGCGCGGCCGGAGAACCGCTTTAGGATGGCATGGATTCGCTGGCGGCTGATGCCCTCCCGCTCCTCGATCTGGCGGGTCGTCATGCCAGACGAGAACGCTTTGAGAATGCGGTTGTCGCGCCGCAGAATTGACCGGCTGCTTTTCTTCTTCGTTGTGGCTCCCATGCCGATATCTTACAAACCCGCTGCCAATTTGTCATCGCGCCAGCTTGATCACCACCCGGTGCGGCGTGTTGGCGTAGCAGATCACCGCCACCCACTTGCCCGGCCACAGTTCCTTGGCAGAGTCGTACAAGGCGCGCCGGCAGCCCAGCAGCCAGCCGTTGTTGCCCACCAGAACGCAGGCGCACTCAGTCCAGCCCTTGTCCATGAACCCGGTGGGACGGATGGACCCCGTGGCGTCCATCAGCACGTGGTCTGGCCCGTTGCCGCCGTGCTTGAGCCGATCCAAGGCACCCTGGACGGCGGCGTCGATGCTTTCGTAGCGTTCGCAGATCATAACTGAGGCTCCTCTGTTCCCATCTGATTCAAAGGGGCCTTCCGGGATTGGCCCGCCACGATCCCTCGCGGCATTGCTCCATCGCAATGAGCAGATCAGCAGCCGCGTGGTTCACCCGGAGCTGTTAGCATTTCCCGTGCCACTGCCAGAGTCGCCGTTTTTCGGCTTGCGTCCCTTCTTGGCTGGCGTCACTGGCTCCACTTGCGGTTCTGCTGCCGGCGGCGGCGCTGGCGGTGTTTCCAGCGGCTCCAGCAGCGGCCTTTCAGGTTCCGGCTCCAGCGCCTTCAGTAGCCCGTCCATCCACTCGACCGTCGCCGCTGCCTTGCTTTGCAGCGCAGTTCCTTGCCCGGCATTGCGGGCGATGAAATCTGCGATGCCTCGCGAGGCGTGTAGCTGGCCCATCTCCGCTTTGTAGAGCAGGATTTTCGTGCGGCCGTTTCGTAGCTTGGACTGTGGCATGGAGGCTCCCCGCGTTGATTAAAAAGCTTGATTCAAAAACCCGGCTCGGCAAGGCAGGTAGCTTCGCCGGGACTGCCGACCTACAAGGCAGGCAATGCGAGTTGTTCACACGATGTTCGCTATCTGGCACACGTCTTTTTCCGCTGACCACAGGATGCCATCGGTCACTGAATAGCCGGCGTAATCCGGGTCTGGGGAGAACCATCCGTCTTCGGTTGCTTCAAGGATGAGCAGTTTGTTTTCGAGAGGAGATTCAACCTCCTCCCGCTCACGGACAATCACCAGGATTCTGTCGCCGGCTTCCACATCCGGCATCTCCTCTTGGGGCTTCATCCATTTTGGCATTGGCGCTCCTCATGCTTCCGGTGACGCATAGCCGCCGAAATATCCCTCTCTGAACCAAAGTAACTGGGTCAACTCTCCTTCGCTGTCGTAGTACAACAACTTCTGGCCGGGCAGCAAGCGGCCCATGCCATAGAGCTTGGCGACCACACGCTCGGCGTCGTTGGTGACGGTCGAGCAAATCGCGTGGTCCCCCGCGTCGCGGATGACGATCTGCTTCTCGCTGCTCTCGTTTTCGTCGATCTCGAACAGTGCTGGCCTCATGCTAACCCCATTTCGCGGCACTTCTTCTGCCACGCTTCATCGGTATCTGATTCAATGAATCCGATCATGGCGAAATACCGGAGCTGCAAGTCCCTGGCGCCACGGCAGAGTCCCGCTGGTCCGATCCGCTTGGTCAACGCATCCTTGCCGGTGCTGTGGCAGATCGGTGATCCCGCCTTCGCGGAATGGGCAGGTCTTGCACATCTGCTTGTTGACGGGCGGGTTCATTTGATCGGCTCATCCCAGGTCAATGCGAAATGGTTTTTGATCCCATTAGCATCTTCGGTGACGCGAACCACCAGCCGAGCGTTTTGCGGGATCGTGTATTCTTCCGGCCCGACCGGATGGCTGCCCCATTGCCGCATGATCGCCTGCCGCACCTGTTCCTCAGTGAACGACACTACGATTTCGTTGACCTGCGTTTCAATAGTCCTGGTCGCTGGGGTGGACGTTCTCGGCAGCATCATGCTTTCTCCAGCACGTCCGGCGGGCAGACCGCCATCAGGCTGCGCCGGTCGTGCGGCGCATCCCACTTGATGGAATACTGGACTGGGTCGTCTGGCGGATTGCCAATCGCATTGCTGGAGAGCACCGTGCCGCAAGTCCCAACCGGGATCGGCGACGGGTCTTTCATGCTGGCCAGCTTGACGCGGTCACCTGCCTGAAAATGGATCACAGATCGCTCCCGTATGAATCTTCTTGGTTCGCTCGCAGTTGGCTGCAAAGCTCTTCAATGGCCTCGCAAACTGCTTCCACCGTCGCCGGATGTGGTGTCTCTACAAGTTCGTCACCGAAAATATCCCTCTGCTTGCGCAGGCAATCCGCTATTCGCTCCAGATCGGTCATGCGCCGAACCTTTCTCGCTCCAGCCAAGCGACCTCCGCCGCGATGGCTTCTGCTCGGTCGCGCCACGTGCCTGCGAGCACCGGACCGCCGATGATCCGCACCCGCCAATGGCAGCGCCAGGACCGTGTCCAGGCTGAAATAAAATCCTCGTGTGGATCGCCGTCGGTCATGTAGGTCGCCAACCATTCCCAGCGCCGCAGTAGGTGGAACGCCAGCCGCAGCGGCAGCGAGCACGGCTCGACCCAGCTCGCGCGCCGCAACTGCTGCTGGCCTTCGCCGCTCAGGTCCGGCCCGTGCCCGGCGATCTGCTCGATGCGCCCGCCTTCGCTTATCGTCATGAGCATTTGTCACCAATCGGATAAATCATTGCGCCCAGCAGGAGGCACGCGACGTAGCACCACGGCGACGGAATCCCCCGCACAATTCCAGCGCATCCAACCAACAATCCAACGATCACCATCATCCGAATCGCTGTGGTCATTTCGCGCCAGCCTGAGCCCGCTGGCCCTGAGTGACTGCCGCGTGGTACTCATGCGTCTTGGCGTCAGCGGTCTTAACTCCTAGCGCCTTCTCAATGGACTCGGTCAAGCTCTGGCAACTCGGGCCGGCGCAGCCCTGGACTTTAATCTCGGTCGCGCCGCCATCCGCGATTGTGATGATGATCGCTGCCATTTGTATTTGCCTCTTCTCAGTTGCCTGCCCTGACACTCCGGACCGGTCGATTGCGAGCCAAGACGCGACCTGCCGGAATTATCGACTGCACATCAATTGAATTCTTCCGTCCTGCAATTGCCTTCTCTGGACTGAATAGCCTTGCTTGCGAGCCGCCTTTGCCGCAACATGCACTCCATAAAGCTGGCTCAGCTTGCCAGCGTTCGCGCCGACCTTGTCCTGCATGCCGTAGCCGCCCTGCCAGAAGTCCCAGCGCAGCGAGTAGTTGCCGTTAGCCAGCTTGCAGACGCCGATCTCGTAGGCTTTGGAGTTGCCCGGAATCCTGATGGCGTGGTCGCACTTGCCCAGGTCTTCTTCCTTGACGCCCGGAGGCAGCGGCGAATCTTTCATCCATTTTCCCCACCATTTGTAACTCGTTTTGCCGCGAACTAATTCAAGACCAAGCTCTTTACACGCAGCGTCGATACAATCCAAATCCTTGAACTCCAACGAAATTTCAGATATATGGCTCACAATTCACCCCTTGCTTCTCGTTGCGTCCAATGCTCGCCAGCTTTTATTATTCGCACAGTGCTTCGAAATGGAAGTGAGGCGATTTGATGGAAGAACAATGGAAGCCAGTCCCCGATTGGCCAGAGTACGAGGTGAGCGATTGCGGGAACGTGCGGCGTACTCAATTGACTGAAGAGCGGAAGGTCGCAATGCAATTTGGGATAAATCGTAGCCAGCATTTTACAGGATGAACGGCGTTGCGTCAACTACGCCAACCCCAGGACTCCCGCGACGAACCGCTCCACCTCTGCGCGGTTGGCAGCGATGTCAGCCGCCGTCGGCGAGGATTCGATCTGCCGAGCAAGCGCCTCGATGATCTCTTCCACTGTCCCCGCCGGACCGATGACCGCCTGCTTGGCCCGCACGTCCGGGGAAAGTTGATCCTTGTAGGCTTCGAGGAAGCGAATTGTCAGTGGTTGCATCGCTAGTTACCCTTGTACAAACAGGCGATGATAACCAACAACACAATCCCGCCGCACACAGCCGCCACGGCGAAGTAAAGCCAGTCCAGCTCCGATTCCCGGCGTACCCACTGCCGCTCTAGCTCTTGCGTGGTTTCCTGGTCGTCGCTTGTCATGTTAGTTGTCCTTGTATCGCGTGAATTGCACCGAGAGTCGCCTCTTTCTTTTGACCGCCAATCGCTCCTGGATTATCGCCCGGTCCCTGGCAGCTTCCAGCTCCCGCAACTTCCTGGCGATAATGAGCCGCTCCCGGATGGCGACGTGCAGCTTGGCGATCCCACAAAGCATGAAATACGCGCCGATGAACGCGCACAGATTTCGCAGCATGTCCGTGACATCCATTCGTGGCACCTATTCTTCGTCCAGAAGATTCATCTGCCGGATCGGCCGCACCTGCATCATCTGGTTGAGCTTGTTCGCCACGTCGGCCAGCCCGTGCTCGATGGCGCCGCGCGTCGCCACGTCCTTGCGGATCGTCTTAGCGTCCGTCGTCCCGACAACCGCCTTGGCTTCCGCGATTAACGCCTCCAGCTCCTCGGAACCTCCCACGTTCAGCGCCTTGAAGCGGTCGAAGAATTCCTGCAACCCTTCGATGGAGGACTCGTAGAACGCCTTTGGCTTGCGCACCATCTGGCCGGTCGCTGGGTCCATCTCCGGCTCGCCGAACGATAACTGCCGCGTCAGCTTCTCCAGCAGCTTGGCGAACTGGTCCGCGAAGGCATCCTCAGTCAGCGATACCGCCAGCTCGAAGCGGGCCTGGATGCGGGCCATCTCCTGCGCGTAAACCTGCGGTGCCACTTCGAGCAGATGAGGGGGCGGTTCGACCGATGGGAAGTCCCACTCCAGCCGATAGAGCGCCTTGACGCTGGCTGGGTAGTCGTTCTCGTTGTAAAGCTCGCCCAGCCGTCCCTTGGCCTCCTCGACCAACTCTTGGTACTTGGCCTCCAGTTCCTGCGCCTCCGCGCGGAGCTGCTGGCGCAGGCCGGTCATCGTCTCGTTGAACTTGTCGATCCGCTCCCGCCGGATCAGCCGCACGCCATCTTCGGGGTAGGGGATCGTGACCGACTTCCAATAGTGGACCGCCTCGGCAAGCGTGCCGTTGACCTTGCGCAGGCAGTCGTCCTTGCTGTTGACGATCTTCTTGGACGCGGACAGCGCCTTGCCGTCCGCGTTGAACGCCAAGGCTGCGCGATCGGTCTGGTCCCGGTCCAGCTTCTTGCTGATGCCCCACTTGCCGCGGTGCAGCCGCACGGCGCTCATGTCCTTGCGCAATTGGACAGCGATTGCCTGGGGCGTGACGGGCTGCGGTTCAGGCGATGCTTCCACTGGCCCAATAGTTCCATCGGGCTGTTCAGCGAAAACAGCTTCCTCTGAATTCGGGAATACGGCTTGGTCATCGGCGGCGAGCGTCATACGGGGTGGTCCTTTGTTAAAGCTTCATGGTCTCTTGTTTTTCGCCTTCCCAATGGTGCTCCACGGCGAAGAAGCGGATGCCTTCCGCGAGCACCTCATAGTAGCTAGTGCCGCTGCGCGTCGTGACTTTTGCGTCTGCGCCGGGAAAGAAACGTCTAAGGTGCTCGACTTTGTCCAGCCAAATCATCGGCTGCGTTACGTCGCACGGCGCAATCTGGCCTACCGCATCGGCGCATTGGTTCCGCTCGATCCATGCCACGCAGCGATGGATTTGCTCCAGTCGCGTCTCTTGCTTTACTTCCGCCATCGCTTGCTCGTTTTCCAAAGTTCCCAGGCCAGCGGTGCCGCCGCGACCTGAGATAATGTCAGGGCCAGAATCCATTCTGCTGCGGTAATCATAAGGGCCTCCTTGCCCTGAGACATGGGTCGGCTACACCAACTCCACCTCAAATACCACTTCGTCGTCCTCGCGGTAGGCGCGAGCGAGCATGCTGAAGTTGCTGCAAAACGGTCCGCCGATGAACTTCGAGAACCGAAACTCCGCCCCGTCTGCCGGCTCCGGCTGCTCGGCACACTGGTCGTCCCAGCGGTAGCCAGCAATGTCGGTAATGACATGCGTGTTGGCGATGTCGATCTCGTAACCCGACCGGCTGTACTCGTACTTGGAAAGCCGGACGCTGACCACCCGCTCCAGGAACTCGCAGATCGTTTCATCTGGCTGGATTGGGAAAAAATCCGATACGTGCCGCTTGGCTGTGGCTTGCATGATGGTTCCCTTGTGCTCTCCGCCAGTAATCCGCTGACAGTCGGTTTCCGCTGAGGCGCGGGCCGTCTGGCTGCCGTCTGTTCCGGCGGCAGCCGTCAGGTTCGTGCCTAGCGTACCAATGCCAAGGCAGCAATCTCACCCCGCAGGTAGCCGGCATGGGTGCCCTGCTCCTGAAGCAGCACTTCGAGCCGGTATTCTAGAGATTCCCGCCGCAAGCCATAGCCGGCTAAGTCGGCGTCGCAAAGCCGCAGGTAGTCGTTGATCTCGTCGATCAGAATCTGGTTCATTTCGCGTTGGCTCATTTGGTTCCCCTTGTGGCTCTCCGCTGGTCCCCGCCAGCGGTCGGTTGCGTGCGTCTGTAGGGTATTCGCTTGTCGCATGCGATTATTTTACAGATTGCCAGGTTCTTTGTCAATAGCGCTAAAATAGCGAAATTTCGGCGGTTTTCAGGCCGGCTTCTGACCGCGTGAGCTTGTTTCTCTCCAGGACTTGCCGCAGGATTTCCGCATCCACGGCGGCGTCCTCGCAGCAGCGATACAAGTCCGCCAAGTCCTTATCCAAGCAGCTTCCGGCGTAGCCTCGCTCCCCAGACGGTCCCGGAACCGCCGTGTGAGCATGCGCAATTCTGCCGTCGCTCAAGATTCCGGCGCGCACGGTCTCCCAGTCCAGGTCTTTAGCCTTGGCCATCTCGGCGAACAGGTTGAACAGCGTGACCTTGGCGGCGAAAAATGAATTGCACGCCAACTTTACCAGTTCGGATTCTCGCGCATCCATGTCGAGCACCGGGACGCCAGGAAAACGATTTTCATAAACAGACTTCAGCCGCTTGAATGCCTCGTAGATTACTGGGCTCGCCGGCATCCAGTGTCCCTTTCCAGGCATGCCGATGATGTTCCTCGCCGGAATCTGGAAATCGGTCAAGGCACATCGTGCAGTCAGCGACTCCGGACTATGGAGCAGCGGTCGCTCAAAGTCGGTGCTGTGAGCTTGATCTTGGGTGTACCCGACTGGTGTAGTAGATCGAATGACGTAGCAGCTATCCGGTCGCCACCATTCATGCGTGAACGCCACGTCCAGGAAGTCGTCGATGGCTTTTGTGTCGCAGCGCCCGTCCAGCTTGGCTGGTGTCGGCAGGCAGATCATCACGATGTCGCACGTCGCTGCTTCCTCTAGCGAATGCGTCGCTCGCTCCTTGATCGTGTCGAATACCTTGACCTCAAGGTGCTCCAGAAATCCGCGAGCTACCGCGCGTCCCAGAACTCCCCCGCCAATCACGCCCAGCGTTTTTGTCATGCTTGCTCCTTTGCCAATTCATACTGCCCACGCGCGACTCTGCGCACGAGCCCCATTTGCCGAAGGTGCCACAGCCGCGTCGCCACGGATTGCAGGTTGCGACCAGTCGCGTCCGCCAACACCGCCGCAGAGGTGGTCCCCGACATCCCTAGCGCATCCAGTAGCACTCTGTCGGTAGCGTTTGCCTGCTCGCGATGAACAATCACATTCGAATCGCCTCGCACTGTGCGATAGAACGATTTGACAGCCGCTGGTGGACCGTGCGGCCAAATGATTACGTTGGCGCGACCGGGATTGTCCCCGGCACCGTCGCAGGCACCGCAGGTCTGGCACGTCTCGCGATGACCTTGCTCTGCGGTGGCTGGGCAATGAAACTCGCCCGCGGCCGGGACTTCACCCGTTACCGCCACGCGGAAGGTGCGCCAACCCATCGCGCGGGCAACCGCTGCGTCCTTCGTGCTTTCCACGCTGGCCATTAACATGCTGCGGTACTCTTGGGCGCGTCGCTCCCGCCATTGGTGCGTGTAGCCTGTATGGCCGGCGCATTCGAGCTGCCGCGGACGTATTGGCCTGCAAGATCGCCTGTGGCCGCCGGCGCGTGCAGGCCGCGCTTGTACGCTTCCCAGACGGCTTGGGGGGCCTGCTGCACGAAGACGTAACAACCCCGGAAGCGATTTACCTGCTCTTGGTTGTGGAGCCTTTGGATTACGCCGCGCAATTTGCAGTCACCGCAGATTGATCGATCTTCGCCAGTTGCAACTGCGGCCTCCGGTGAGACGTCGTCGCGCAGAATCCAAGTCTGGACCATCGGGCCGGTCTTGGCGTTCAAGCTGCGCTGCTTCAGGCCCGTGGCAATGCAGACGATTGACTCGCCGTCGATTAAGCTGTGGCCTTCGTACAGGATCAAGCCGCTGGCGGTCATTTAGATTGCTTCTCTGGCGGGGATTTATTGCCGATCCACTTGCCGCACTTCTTACAGACCACGCGGACGACACCGCCGACGGTCGCGAACCAAACCGAACGACTTCCACAGGTCGTACAGCGGATTTTCAATCGCTACCGTTTTCATGCTTCACTCATCACTGAGGTGAATGTGCCTGATCTTCTGCGGCTGCGGCGGGATCGTTTTGGCTGCCGCCGGCCTTGCCTGGGTGTCGCGTCTGAGGTTCTCATTCGGCTGGCTCTTGTAAACCATCCTGGGCTTGTACTCCCCGGACGCGATCATCGCGTGGTATTCAATCGCGATCTCCATGACGTAAACGTGCTTTCCGTCCCGCCAGTCGGTCAGGCAGGAACGCACCGCGCCGCGGAACTTTCGTTTTTTAGGTTCGTTGCCGTCGATCAACCACTCCAGGTCCTCTTCGCTGAGCACTTCGCCGGTCTTGTAATACCGCCCGCCCCGGCATTCCAGCTTGAGCACCGGCTTGCCTCCCAGCGTGTGCAATGACCATGCGACGACCAGAGGCAGGCTTTGCGGTACTATTGGCGATGATGGTGGAACATTGCCCGTAGAAGCCTTCCTGTCATTTGCGCACTCGAAACAAAGACCGCCCACTATCGTTCCAAATTTCCGACAGCAGTTTTCGCACTCTGGCATTTCTCACCCGTCGATCCTTTCCGCGATTGGCTCCACGCCAGCCGGCGGCTCCGTCCAGTGCCCGCCGCGCTGCAAGGCGCGCTTCCAAGGAAACTGGACATACTCAGCACAATGTGAAATCGCGTCAAGCCAAGTGCCTTCCCGCTTGTAGCGCATCTTGAAACGCATCTGGTAGAACACGCTCTGCGCGTCGTGCGGCATCTCCGGCGCGTGCGCCCTGGCACATATCCGGCAGCAGCCATCGGGAGGAGGCAGTAGCTTGCCCTTGCCTATGACGACCGTCGGTTGTGCTGGCAGCTTGTCAGTGTCCATTAACTCTTAATGCTCCACCAGCCGAACAATTCGTATTCGCCTTTAGCAAAACGTCCGGTAATCGTGCGCGGTTTCTCTTCACAGTAGAAGTGGCACAGGTCGCCGCTATGGAAGCCTTCAATAATCATCGCTTTCGCTCGTTCTTCCGCCTCTGCCTCCAATCTCTTTCGTAGTTCATCAGTGAGCATCACGTCATCGAGGTCGAACCACCATGAAACGTAATGGCAGCAAACCTCTATGATGCCACCGACTGTGCGACGTTCGCAAAGTGCGCCCATGATTTACCGTTCACTTTGTAAGAGCGGCCCGGCCAGCCGAGTCCCGGCTGACCGGACCTGGGGAACCTGGGACCGGCGCGTACCTCCGATCCCAAGAACTGTTCGGGTTATGCTGCCTCCGCGTCCTCCCAGTTTATGACTGAACCAATCGTCGTGCAGCCGTTTTTAGTGATACCATCGCCTGGCTTTTCAACAGTATAAGTGGCGCTCTCCATATCGATAGATACTATCTTTCCTGTGACGGTTTCCCGGCCAAAGTTACGCTTGAAAGACACCTGCTGCCCTACCTCAAACTGGGGTTTAAGAAACTCGCCACTCTCCACGACCCAAGCTTTGACTGCCTTACGATGCGCGGCATGTTCTACATAAGAAAACCCGTCTAATATCTCCACCAATCGCGCGTCGGGGCTCCAACCGTCGCGATCCAGCGATCTTGCCGCTTCATAGCCGTCAGACAGCCCATGCAAGGCGTTGGCTAGATCGACGCGTACTTCTTCGGGCCTATCTTCCGCGATGCCGTCTTTCTGGAGCCATGACAGGACCTCGGGCAAGATCGTATCAATGGCCGCGTCGCGGATCGCTGGACTGTTGTGCTTTGGTCGCTCGATTAAAAACAGCGTTGCCATTTAATCCTCCAGGCCCGCGAAGGCTGCCAGTCGCTCCGCTGAAATGTTCTCCAAGTCGATTGGCTTCTCTTGATCCGCTGGATAGGTGCGCCATCGTGTTGTCGCCCATATCGAACACGCTGACTTGATACCGTGAGTTGACGTACACCGTACAGTCCTGATGGCGGATGACTTGCCCGTCGCCGAAGATGCCAAAGTTGGCTACCTCAAACTTCGTCCACGGCAATTGCTCGCCGTGTGCCTGCCGCTCGACCTCGGCGCGAAGCAATGCGTTGCGCCTCTCCAGGACTTCGATGCGGTTGAGCAGCCGGGCGATTTGCTTACTGGCGTTCATTAGTCCTCCATCGCGATCTTGCGACCGCCGGTTCCTGATTGCGACGGTAAACCCCCGGCATGGAAGCGCTCAACCACCGCCCGTCGGCCTGCTGGCGAAGCTGCTCGATCCGGTCCGGCGCTGACTGGCTGATCGGCACGACAAACTTGGCTGCTTCCATTAATGGGCGGCGCAGCCTCCAAGCCAACTCGCAGCACTGCTCCACTTCGGCGCCGGTCCATCCGTCGTCGTTTGGCTGCTTGTCGCCTGCTTGGATCTCATGCCGCTTGCGGTGTACCTTCCAGATCGCAGCTCGCTCCTCTGGCAGCGGCAGATCAAAATAGAAAAGCCCCGCCCTGAACCTCCGGCGTAGCTCCGGCGGCAGCGCCGCCAAGCTGTTGCAGGTCGCCACCCATAGCGTCGTGCCGTTGCTGATCGACGTGATCACCTTCAGCGCGCTGCGGAGCTGCTGCTCACTCTGGCCGACCAGCGAATTTTTGCACGCCCCCAGGTCGAGCCTCACCGTCGGGATGCCCGCCTCGTTGCCCGTGGCCTTGGCGACGGCCGACTTCCCCGAACCCGGAACGCCAACCAGCAAGACCCCAGTGCAGCGATTGTCCTGCATGTATGACAGCAGCGTGCCGAGTTGGTCCTGGGTGACGCCGCTGGTGTCGCCTGAACTACCGGCCAACAGCTTCTCGATCTCATCGATCCAGATGCAGGCGTTGGGACGCGACTGCCCAGCAATCAGCGACTTCAGGTAGTCTTTGATCGTGTCTAACCCGCCCAGGTCCGCGAACTTGATTCCCTCCCGCGACACGGAAAGTCCTGGCGTCTGCTCGATCTGCTTGCGCTTCCTCTCCCACAGTGAGTCGATGTCCAACCCGTCCTTGGTCATGCTCATCGCCGTGACCTGCTCGGCCGCGAACGCCGGCAAGCCTTGCGTGGCCTCCACCGCCCGCAGAACGACCTCCGGTGCGGCGTCCTGGTCGCTGGCTTGATAGATCGCCTTGACGATATCCGCCAGCTCGTCCTGGCCCGGCAGCGGTTCGTCGAACGTCACCACGTCAGACTGTAGCTCCGCCGGCATCTGCAACTGCGGACCCACCAACACCAGCATACGCGCCGGTGATTTCTTGAACTGGTCCCGCAGGTTAGAAATCGCCTGCGCCCCGCGTGCCTCATCGATGTGCCGCTGCGCATTGAGGCAGAAGAACACCGTGCCGCCCGGCGCATTCGCAGCATGCTCTGCCGCCAGCATGATGTGCCCGGCTGCGTCAATGCCGCCATTGGGACAGATGCGGCTGATCACCGCCTTGCCTGGTTCATTGAGCGCCGTGAATCCCCGGATGACGTCCCACAGCACGAACGGCGTGTCATTGATCGCCTCCGAGATGCGATTGACCGTCGCGAATTGATCCGGCGTCTGAATCGCAAGGATTGGTGTTCCTACGCGCTTGGCAGCCTTGAATTGAAGAATCAGCGTTTTCGCTGTCGGCGCAACTTGCGCCTTGGAAGTCTTAGCCATTTTGGTTCCCCTGTTTGTGCTCCGCGGCTCCGCCGCTGGTTGCGCCATTCCTTGGACGCCAGCATTTTACAGGAAACCAACCGGCTTGTCAATGCTAGCCTTTAAGCAACACCGTTACCACGATAGCCGCCGTGGCGATGACCAGCGTTGCAACGACGATGACCACGCTCCAGGCTGAACCGATGCCGCTTTCCCGGCCGGCGGCGAGCTGCTGCTGCGCGATGGAGCGGTTGAGCTTGTCCTCCAATGCGGAGAACCTGATCTCGACTTCGGCCTTGCGGGCAAGAGTAGCCTGTTGATCGGCAAGCTGCGCGCGAAATTCGTTTACGGCTTCAAATCTTTTTTCCGCAGCAGTTTCCGCTTTGAGCACCGCCTTCTCAGAGGACTCCATCGAGGTCTGAGTCGCCAGGTTGGCGGCGGCCAGCTCGCTCTTAACGCTCTCCTCGGCGCTGTCCAGCATGCGGTTGATGGCATCGAATCGCGAATCTGTTCGCAACTGCCGCTCATTCAACAGCGCGAGCAGGTGCTCTTTCAAGGACACTGTCTGGTCGGTCTCCGCCATGTCATTAGCCCCTGATCGTCCAATCGCTTGACGTCCTCTTTCAAGTGGTCCACTTCAACGAGCAAGCTCGCGAGCGCATCGGCCTGGGCTTGGTTGATGTGCCGCTGCTCGGTAAGCTCCTCGCGCGTCCATTCTGCCGTAAATCCGACCGCGCCCACAAGAGCGACAATCACAATTCCCGACCAAAACCACTCGGGGACTTTCATGTGGCACCCTACGAAAAAGCGGCCGGCAGCGTGAAATCTGCCGGCCGCTCCAGGCTGAAGCAAACCGAAGCAACGCGAGAAAGCTGATTTACCGGCGATGGAAAAAGCCGCGCCCGCCGCCAGTGCATTGACCGCTGTTGCATTGCCCATCGGAGCCGCACTGGCTGCCGTTGGGGTTCTCTTGGACCGTGCGCTCCTGGACTTCGCGCGTTACGAGCGACACGAATTGCGCATCTTCAATAGCGGGCTGGTCGCTGTCATCGGCGCGGAGCCGCAGCAGCGGAAACCGCACGCCTTCATCGACGCGAATCTGCTGGCGCGTGGCGCGAATCTCCTGCAGCCGCTCCCGTCGTGCCGGGAAGATGGCGCAACTGTGACCCTTCAAGCTGAGCTTTTGCACCTGCTGCAACTTTTGGACTTGCTGCAACTTTTGCACGGGTGCTTGTAGCTGCTGCTTTTGGATCGGTGCTTGGAGCGGTGCCAGGGCGATCAGGTAGTTGCTGGCGTCATTGGCTTCGGCCGAAACGTAGCTGGGCACACCAAGCAAAAGCGGCTCCATCGCGAACGTCGCCGCGCTCATGCCGAGCACGATGGCGATACTGAGAAGATTCTTCATGTCAATTCCCTCCAAAGTGGAAACGGGTTTCGGTAACTAAACTGTGCAAGCCTTACGCCCGAAAATCTACCGTGGCACGTGTGCGGCGGTCAAGACTAGGTTTCCCCGGTCACCGTCAATCCCAGCGTCCCTGGATCGGCGGGCGGGACCGTGTCAGACAGCACGACATCCACGGTTGACGGATGCTCGGAAGGATTATCGGCATCGTCGATGTAGGCAAAGGAAGCGAGCACGCGATCCCCTTGCGCACCTTCCAGCCCAGTGACTTCGGTTTGTTCTTTGGTTGTGGCGATGGTCTGTTCGGCGCTGTCACCGATCTTGACTGTCAGCTCGCCGCTGACGATGTCGTTCGGCTCCGGCGGCGCTGGCGGGAGGCTGATCTTGACGCTCCAGACTGCATAATCGCCAGTACTGCATTGGACGATCCACAGGCCGGGCGCATTTGGCGGCCCGCTAATCCAGCGGCGTAGGTTCATCGCACCCCCAACATGGTGATCCTCTGGTAGCGATCCTCGGGGCACTTGGCGGGATCGTAGTCCAGCACGATGCCAGCCGCAATGAAGTCTGGCCGGTAGCGCACTGGCAAATTGTCGTCAGCTCGCGGTGCCTCTACACGCTGCGCCCGCTGACCAGGAACCGTCAACGTGAAGGCATCCAACCTCCCTTGGCGGTCCAAAATCTCCGTCAAGGTCATGCCTCGCTCTTTATAGCTGGACACGAAGTTTGCCAGCGTGTACTGCGTAGCCTCTTTGGTCGCCGAGATCGCCGTTGGATCAATCGGGTGGAAGCTGATAATCCCGTCGCTTCCACGGATTCGCCCGTACCAACCACGATTGGCGGCGAAGTTTCGGACGGCGATCCCCGTGTGCTCATGGCAGTGCATGCAAGAGACGCTATCCACGCCAAACGCATGCGCCCCATACTGCTCCGGCACGACGTGAAATCCTGCGCCCTTGGCGACCGTCGGCGCGTGAGCCTCGACGCCGCGCACAGTCTTCCAACTCTCCCCGGCGGCGCTCTGCCACTTGCCGCGCGTCAGTAGTTCGGCAACCAATTCGTCATCGTTGATCGGCGGCAGCTCGTCGATGCCGCCCACCGTGGAGAAGGCCCTGCGAGTAGGGTTGCTGTCGCTGAACCGCGTATTGACGATCTGCTGGCTGCCGTCAAGGTGTTCGACAAGGCTCGCCAGCTTCGGTGCCGCCGTCCATTCGGGCCGCAATTCCTTAATCCGCGCGGACAGCTTGGCAGCCGTGGGAAACGGTCGGTAAGCGTCCACTTCCCAGTAGGTTGACTCGCGGAACCGCAGCCGCAACTCGAACGGATAAAGCAGCTCGCCGTGCTCCATGCACAGTAGCTCCCCGAACACCGTGCCGCGCGGGTACATCCACTGATGCTCAGAAATCGCGCCGCGCGCCTCGCCAGTCTGGACGCCGGGATAGCGTGCGTCGAACATGACCATCGGCCAATAGCTGCCGTCGTCCTTCTGCGGGAAGCGGACGAAGCGATACGCTTGCAGTCCCTTGACGTTCTCGGTGCCGCCGGGAACGCGCCACGGGAACTCCAGGTTGCCGTTGCCGAATTTGTCGTTCTCGCGCGGGTCCGCGATGTTGTGGTGCGGATCGTGAAACGAGTTTTGGAATTGGTAAGCTTGCGGCATCACCTGCTCGTTGTAGAACAGCAAGTCCGGCGCAGCCAGCAGCTCGTTGATAGCGTCGTTGTCCGTCGTCGGCAGCATGGCGCGGATTTCTGATTCGGCGGATTCTGTGATTAGACGCACGGGTGGCCCGATAGCTTTGGACGCACCCAGGCTCAGTAGCAGCGATCCCTTGGATAAATTTGAGCCAAGACGCATGTGCGCCTGCTGCGCGCTGCGCTCCGGCGGGACCGCCCGTGCCGGCGCGGCAAGCTGATGGACGACGGAAAGAACATCTCCGCTTTGTGCGAAGCCATTAAACCGCTGCCGCTCTTGGCCCCCGCTCACCACGAGCGTAGTTGGCACCGCCGAGACTCGCCACTTGGCTGCCTCGGCGGGATAGAGGTCGATGTCATACACCACTGCGCCGGCTTTTGTTTTCAGCGTGTCCCACGCCTGCTGCTGCTTGGGACTCTTACAATTCGGGCACCAGCTCGCCGAGAATCCGATCACCTGGGCATCCTCCCCTCGGGCTCGCTTGACGCCCACGAGCAGCATCATCAGCCCGATGAACGCCGCGACGATCAGCCATACTTCAGCGACTTGGCGTACAACGCTTTTGGTTTGCATCGGCTCACTCCGTTCATGGATTAACCAAGGACTTCAGGGTCCAAACGTCGGGACTGACTTCGGTGATCGGTGAAAATGCCAAGAGCTGACGGCGGCGAACCTCCGCTGCCGGTTTCGCTAAACCGAGTTCTTCACGTGTAGCGCCGGCAAATACAGCAATCGCCGCATCGATGGCTTCTCCGTATTGCTCAGTCGTAAAGCACTGGGAATCATTGCCGGATAGCAGGCGGCGGATCGCGTCGCCTTCAACGGTCAATGCCAGCAGCTTTTCAGCCTCGCAATTTGTCATTCTTGATATCCCGGCTGATTGTAGTGTGCGATCTGCTCGTCCGTGAATGGCTCCAGCGGCATGTCACCGCGCAGGCCGTGCGAGCAGTCGCCGTGGTAGGTGATGATTCCTGCCTTCAAGTTGAAGTGGCAGCAGCTCGACTTCGCCTGCGGCTGGTAGCTCGGATGCCCAGGATCATTGCACGTTTCTTTGACCGATGGCGTGAGCGTCGGCTTGTTCACGTCGCCGTTCCACTTCCAGCGTGCATGGTCAATGAAGTGCGTCCCGCACGCTCGGCAGCGGATAACGATGGACGACTTGCACTTGATGGCAACGGGGTTCAAGTCAATCCCTCCCGCTGTGGTGCTTCTCAAGGTACGGGTCGGATAACGCCATTTGGATCAGCACGATGATCGCGACGCATGCTTCCACTGCTAGGATTATTGCTGGCATCATTTCACCGCCTGCAATCCCACAGCGATTTCGCCCCAGGCGATAAAGTAATCACCAAGGGTGAACTGGTTTTCTTCGTGAAGCCTTTTGAGCCTGACGTTTATCGCGTCAAAGAACGATGACCACGGGCCGTCGCCGGGCGTCACTTTCTCGTTGAGCGAGTTCAGCGCGTTGACCGCGGACTGCCCGTCTGGGTACTTGCCCAGGTCGCCGCTCTTGGAAACTTGGTAGAAGTTCGCGCCGAGCGCTGCCGCTTTGCTCCTAGCCGCTATCGGCACGTTCTGCGCTTGGTCGAATGCGAACTTCGCTAAGCCGTAAACGCCTGCTGGTAGCTGGAGCGGTGTTGGTGCTGCAGGCGGTCGCGGCGATTCTGGAACCGGTGGCGGAGGCGGCGTGAACACCGTTGGCGGCGGCGTAGCAGCCCCGGAAGGCATGACGGTCACAACCAAGTGGATCGGCTGCTCCTCGCCCTGGACGACCTGGAGCACGACGTAGGCACCCGGCGGTCCCGTGAACGCGACGCTCTTGCCGCCATCCAGGATCAGCGCCTCCCGCAGATTCAAGCTGGTGCTGCCCATCTTGAAATCACCCAGCGACGCCTGGACCTTCATCGTCAGCAGGTCTGGTCCGATCACCACAAACGTCCCAGACTTGTCGCTGGTCACGTGGACCAGCTTGTGCTCCGTGGCGTTTCCCTCCAGCTTTAGCTCCGCTCCCATTGCTGGCTGGTAGAGCAAGGCAAAAGCGACGATCAGCAGTCGCGACATATTTGAGGCTCCTAGTGGCGCGGGCGGGACTCGAACACCGCAACCTCTCGTTTTCGTCAACTAGGCGAGTGCTCTTGCCAATTGAGCTACCGCGCCGGATTTTATAAAGCTGGCGGGAGATTCGATATAGGTTTCGGCGGATGGCTGCATTACCGCTCCCGACTCCCCTACTTCCGCACGTTTCAAAACCGCCAGTCAGAGCCGGGGGCTGGATTTGAACCAGCGACCTCCGCTTGTCGCGCTCTGGCCAGGCTGAGCTACAGCCCGAAGGCTGGCGGGATTTGAACCCGCGACCACGACTGCGACAGGCGGCGCTCTTCCACCTGAGCTACCCCGACTTAAGCTCCGCGTCTCTCCGCTGAGCAGTGCTGTCACGCTTCCGCGGCCATTTGGCATCCAGCAGCATTGCCTGTTCTTAGTAGGAGCCAGCAATACTGATCGGTTGTCGCGTGCCTCCCAAACCCGGTTTTCGTTTTGGCTGGGGCTGCGTCCCCCCAGTTGCCCGCTGACGGCTTCCGGCGTTCGCCGTCAGGAATCCCGCAGCGCCGAAGCGCCGCCCTGGGTATCTCTCATGGTGGGTATTTCAAACAACGCGAGTCAGTGTCGTCGTCGTCTTGGCTTGCCACTTCTTTGCACCCTGCGTCAAAATCTGGGTGCTCTCCAAAATGATCGGCGTCGATCCCGGAACCGGCGCAGGAATGACCGGGTCCGATGGAACGACAACTCGCTCGCCGTACCGGATCACCAACTCCTTCTTGTCGATGACCTGCAAGTGCCGAATCGCCCAGTTGTAGATCGGTGCCTCGATGCTGGGGTCTTTGATGCTCACGGGCTCATGGCCGAATCCAACGCCGTGCAACGTCTCGTGCAATCCAACGCGGAAGAAGTCGATCCCGCCCTGGACCTGCGATTCGGATAGCAGCCAGTTCTCGCCGTCATCCATCTGGCAGACCATTTGGCTGTCAAGGCTGACATTGCCAACCGGCAAATCCATTTGAGCGAGTACCCCGCTCGGGCCGTCCAGTCGCTTCGAGACGTAGAGCAGGTTCGCCGTCTTGGGGTTTGACGTGTACGTGAAATCCAAACCGCACGCAGCAGAGATTTCACTGAACCAAGCCGTCGCCGCTTCCTTGCAGTCCGCGCCGCCGAGGGTTCCAAGACGAGAGAAGTCTATCGCCCACTTCAGCGGCGCGCCAAGGTTCTTTGGCCAAGCGTACCGTGTCCCGTTGATCGCGAACTTTGCCGCGTTCTGACCGCAGAAAATCAGCCCGCCTTCGGTCACTGATTTGTCAAGTTCGTCGTCGAGCTTGTCGGTGTTCATTTCTAGTGAGTCAGGCATGGCGAAATCCTTTCGTGGTTGCGATCTTTCGCGAGTCGCCTTAGCAAGAGGCGTCGTTTTCCTGGAGCATGCCGCCGGTTGCCAGCTTGGTCAGCAAGGAAATCAGGATCGGCCCCAGACCGCTGGCCTGCAAAAACGTGAACAGCGCTCGCAAGCGAGAACCATCGAATGCGCCGGAAGGCCCGGCGACGATGTCCGCGACCTGCCGCTCGGCACCCTTCTCTTCCTCGGATAGCTCGGTGATCGCCAGTTCGCCGGTATCTGCCGATGGCAGCAGCCCCTTGAACAGCTCAAACCCCGACTGGAGCCAGGCCAAGATCGCCGGCAGCTTGGGTCCAAGAGACAACAGCGCCTTGAGCAAATCCAGGTAAGTCATGGACGCGGCGCAAGCTACGCCGCAGCGGAGCATGAACAGGAAGCTGATCGCGACCAGGATCGCAACGACGAGGACGCTCAAACCCAAGTAAAGCAACATTTTCAAGGCTCCTTTGTGGCGGGTGTAAAATACTGGCGTCAGTGTACGTGCGAAGCGCAGCAGGATGCAAGATGGGATTGGCGTTCCTTCGCGTCCATCGGTTACTCCGTTGGTTTCTTTAATTCCGTCCGCACGGTCTTCTTCCATGCCGCGAAAATCTCTTTTTGCACTTCCTCATCGCATTCCTCGAACGCTTGCCGTAGTCCGCGACGGTCAGTGAGATCGTCGATAATCGCTTTGACGATTCGCGTTTCAATTGACGTCTTTGTCATCGCTTACTCCGTTTCCAGGGCGACTTGCAGTTGCTCGACTCGGGCCAACGTCGTTCGCGAGGACTGCGACTGTCCAATAAACTCCATTCCATTCGCGCTCTCTCGCCAAAACGGGAGCAGTAATCTCACCCTCTCCACCACCGCCGCGAGACGCTGGTTTTCCGCTTTCAACCGCCGATAGACTTCGATGTAGGAATCAATCGTCGCGTCCCGCGGTGCCTTTGGATCGTGCTTGCATTCCGTCAGGGCTTCGAGCGAAGTAAACAGCAGGTTCCATGCGTCGGCTGCTGGCTTGAGCCGCTGGGCCTCGGCCATGTAGTGCCTGGCTGTGGCGATTATGGCGTCAAGGTCGCTGTTTGGTCCCGATGGTTCCACATCTCGAAACGCCTCCAATTCTTCCCGCGTCAGCAGCTTGCTCATTTGCGTTTGCTCCGAAGGAGGCGGCGGTAATCGGAATCACGGATGATGCGAACCTTAACCGGCTTAGCTTCTGGCGACGGCAGAGATTCACGTAGTAAGTCGATCTTGTTCGGAAGTGCCCAATAGCACAGTTCCTTGCGATCCTCCGTTGGATTGTCTATTTCAAACGCCCACGCTGCTACCGCCTCCACTTTCGTCTTACGCTTGGCCATCTGGTTTTCCTTCCGGGGTGATGTCGAGTCGGTCGAGAAGTTGAAGCAACTGACCGCGAGTTTTCGGTTTTAGCTGACGCGGAA
>Ga0070698_100000021_pt1 | contig 106028 bp, 100 predicted proteins | sample KBSK1502metaG_FD_65477 | JGI IMG/M metagenome (GOLD analysis project Ga0070698, IMG submission 65477) | Corn, switchgrass and miscanthus rhizosphere microbial communities from Kellogg Biological Station, Michigan, USA - KBS K1-50-2 metaG | ecosystem: Host-associated > Plants > Roots >... | reverse complement strand
GTCCGCGGTCACCTTGGCGCCCTCGCCGATGATGAGCATGTCGTTCGTGCCGATCTCACCGGTGAACGTGCCGTCGATGCGGACGGTCCCCTCGAAGTTCAGCTTCCCGTCGAACTCCGAACCCCGGCCCAGAAGCGCGTTCAGGGCGTTATCCGCCGGTGTGTGTGCCCGATCCTGCATGTCGGCCGCTCCCCTCTTCTCGTCCATCGTTCCCTCCTGCCCAGGGGGAACGGTGAACGTCCGTGAATGGTACGCGAGGTCCGCTAGAGCACGGTCGCGAATTCGTCCCAGAGGCGGGTCTGCGCGTCGGCCGAGAACTTGAGCCGCGGGTCGTTGCGCCGGTAGACGAGCTCGGTCTGTTCGCCGTACATCGTCTGGAGGTGCACGAGCATGTCGAGCGCCTCCTGCCGGAGGTCCGGGTCCCGCCAGCGCATGACGATCGCCCGCACCCGCTGGGAGCGCTGGTGGAACCGGTCGACGTGCACCCAGTCAGGCGTGTCTGGCCAGTGCTGCTGGTCGAAGTGGATCCCCTGGATGAAGACGGTGTCGACGAGCTCCGCCTTCCGGAAGTCGTTGCCACGAAAGTCGTTCGTCGCACGGCGCGGGTCGAGGTGCTGCGCCGCGAGGCCCCACGGTCGTCCGTAGAAGCGGCACTTCGTGATCGGACCGGCGAACGTGCAGTCGACGAACTCGGCGCAGGTCGCCTGCCACTTCTCGAGGTGCGAGTCGGCGAACGTGCAGCCCTCGAATCGCGTCTGGCCGGGGTCCGCCTTCGAGAGATCCGCGTCGTCGAATCGGCAATCCTTGAACACGCTCTGGATCGGGCTCGAGAAGAGCGGCTGCCACTTGCGGTCGAACACGAGCCCGCGGAAGTCGCAGTTCACGAACGTGCAGGCGTCCGGCGTGAAGCGCGAGAACGCCGACTTCCGGAAGTCGACGTCCGCGATCGTCGCTCGACGGATGTGGACGACGCCACTGGAGGCGTCGATGTTGAGCGCTATGTGCGTGTCCCGGCCGGGACCGAGCGCCCTGGCGTGAGCTGGCCCTCGTGCGAAAGCTTCGGTGCCTTCTGCGAGTACGGCTCCTTGCCGTTCTCGATGAGGATCTTGTCGATCTCGGCGAGCAGCGCGTCCATCAATTCGGCCTCGGGGTATACACCAACGACCTTGCCCTTGCGGAAGAGCGCGCCCTTCCCGACGCCACCGGCGATCCCGACGTCGGCGTCCTTCGCCTCGCCGGGCCCGTTCACCTCGCAGCCCATGACCGCGACCTTCATCGGGACCGGCATCGCGCGGAGGCGCTCCTCGGCGACTTTCGCCAGCGGGATGAGGTCGATGTCCGCCCGGCCGCATGATGGGCACGCGACGAGGGTGAGCCCCTGATCGCGCAGCTCGAGCGACTTCAGCATGTCGAACGCGGCCTTCACTTCCATGACCGGATCCTCGGAGAGCGACACGCGGATCGTGTCGCCGATGCCTTCGTACAGGAGGACGCTCATCCCCGCGGTCGAGCGTACGGAGCCCGCGAGGAGCGTGCCCGCCTCGGTGACGCCGAGGTGAAGCGGGTACGGGATCGCCTTCGCGAGCCGGCGGTACGCCGCGATCATCTTCGGGACCTCGAACGCCTTCACGCTCACGACGATATTGGTGAAGTCGAGCTCCTCGAGGATCCGGATCTCCGAGAGCGCGAGGTCGACCATCCGCTGCGCGTCGTCGCGGGTTTCGCCCGGCACCTTGTCGGGGATGGAGCCGAAGTTCACGCCGATGCGGATCGGCGTTCCCTGCTCCTTCGCGCGCTTCACGACCTCGCGAACGCCGTCCTTGTTGTGGATGTTGCCCGGGTTGAGCCGGAGCTTATGGACCTTCGCGTCGAGGGCCATGAGGGCGAGCTTGTAGTCGAAGTGGATGTCCGCGACGACCGGCAGGATGCTCCGCCGGACGATCTCTTTCAGCGCCTCGCCGGCGCGGCGGTCGGGAACGGCGACACGGGCGATCTCGCAGCCGGCCTCCTGGAGGCGCTCGATCTGGCGGATCGTCGCGTCGACGTCGTGCGTGAGCGTCGTGCACATCGACTGGACGGCGATCGGAGCGCCATCGCCGATCGGGACGCCGCCGACCCAGACCCGCTTGCTCGGACGGCGCACGCGCGGTCCGACGCGGTCCTCCGGGAGGTTCAGATCGACGTTCATGGAAGCCTGCATCCCACCTAAGGGTAGCCGCCCGTTGCCCTCCGGACGTGCCAAAACGGTTTCCCGCCCGCTGTGGGTGCTGGCGTCTAGGCGACGCGCTCCAGGACGACGACGGGGATGATGCGCGACGTCTTCGTCTCGTAGTCGGCGAAGCCCGGCATGATCGCGGCGTGGTCGTTGTACATGCGGTCTCGCTCGGGCCCCTTCGGGACCGGCGTGGCCTTCACTGCGAACTTCTCGTCGCCCACCTCGATGGTCGCCTTCTTGTGCTTCACGAGGTTGTGGTACCAGGCCGGGTGCGTCGGGGCGCCGCCCATCGACGCGGCAATGACGTAGCGGTCGCCATCCATGTGGAACGCGACCGGCGTCGTGCGTCGCTCGCCGCTCTTCGCGCCCTCGGTCGTGAGCAAGAGCAGCCGGTCACCGAAGTTGGTGATGCCCTTGCCACGCTTCGCGTGGAACTCGTCGATCGTCGCTTGATTCCAGTTGCTCGCCATGACGCCAATAATGCTGGCGCCATGGCGAATATTCCCCGCGCGCTCCTCCTCGCGTTGGCGACGAGCGCTTGCACGGCCCCTGTGTCGGTGCCACCGGCCACGGCGAGCTTGCCGCTCGTTTCGCCGGCCGCCGCGAAGGGCGGTCCGCACGATCCGAACGACGAGTACTCCATGGCGGTATCGGCGCTGGGCAAGGTCAACAGCTTCTCGGCGCTGCTCAACGCCGGGAGCTACGACCGGATCTGGACCGACACCGACGAGCTGCTGCGCCGCGACACGACGAAGGACCGGTTCCTCGCGATGCTGGACGACGTCCACCGCACGTACGGGGTCCCGACCCATAGCACGCTCCTCGGCTTCCAATTCGAGGACCGCACCGGCCCGGACGGTGGGACATTCCTCTACATGCTGTTCGAGCTCGAGATCCCGACCGGACGCGCGGAGGAGCAATTCACGTTCCGCATCACCTCGAGCAACCTCGTGACCCTGGTCGCGTATCACATCGAACGCGTGACTCCAACGCCGGCGCCGACGCTCCGTGGTTAGGTGGGGCTAGGCGCTGGCGCCGGTGTAGCTCCGGAGGCCGCGCCGCCAGAACCAGGACGCGAAGGTCACCGAGAACGCCGTCCCGGCGAGCATCGCGGCGAATGTCTCGAGCGACATCCGGCCCGAGATCGCCTCCGCCGGCACGGTCACCGCGATGCCGATCGGGACGATCGTCGCGAGCGTAAAGCGCAGCCAGCCCGGGTACAGATCGATCGGGAAACGTCCGGCGTCCGTGAACGCCCAGAAGATCGCGAGGATGTTGTCGACGCGCACGAACCAGAACGACAGCGTCACGAGCGTGAGCAGAAGCGAATAGACGACCGCGACCCCGCACGCGAGCGTCAGCGCGAAGGCGACCGCCGCCCACGGGGTGATCGCCTCGCCGAGCATCACGAGCCCGACGCCGAGGACGACGAACCCGAGGACCGAGTCGCTGATCCGGACGATCGAGATGTGCCGCGTGCTCACGAGGAACTGCGCGCTCGCGGGCTTGAGAAGCGTGAAGTCGAGCGTGCCGAGGCGCACGTATTCCATGAGCTTCTCGAACGACGGCGCGAAGATGAGGTTCACCCCACCTTGGACGAGGTAGTAGACGCCGGTGAGCGCGATCATCTCAGGAAGGGTCCAGCCGTTCAGCGTCTTCGCCTGGGTGAAGAGCACGAGCACCGCACCGAGGCTCGTCCCGACGACGAGCAGCATCTCGACGAGCCCGAGGACGAAGTTCAGGCGGTAGGCGAGCTCGTTCTTGATCTCCGCGCTCACGAACGAGCCGAAGATGCGGCCGTGGCGGATCACGCACCCACCGCCGAGTACGCCCGCACGCCTCGCCGCCACACCACGCGGAACACCGCGTAGCAGACGATCAGCCACGCGACCTGACCGACGAGGATGAACGCCGCGCGCTCGGGCGTGGCCGTTCCCTGCAGGATCTCCGTCGGCGCACCCTGCATGTACCAGAAGGGCAGGCCGTAGGCCATCGCCTGCAGCCAGACGGGCATGAGCGCGACCGGCGCGATCTGCCCAGCGAAGACGAACGACGCGCGCTGCCAGAGCGTGTTCGCGGTCCGCATCCGCGTCGCCCAGAACGCGAGCGACGCGACGATGTAGCCAAAGACGAAGAAGAGGGCCGCGGCGAGGATGATGCTCGGCACGAACACGACGACGTGCCACGGCTGGGTCTGGTAATGCGCGCCGAACGCCACCGAGATGACGATGAGGATGACGGCGAGGACGGGCAGCGTCGTGACCTTGTAGACGATGTTGTCGACGATCGAATAGTGGATCGGGTGCAGCGGCCGAAGGAGCTTCGCCGAGAGCCGCCCCTGGTTCACCTCCCACTCGAACTCCTGGGAGTTCCAGGCCATGACCAGCTGCGTCACCCATGCGAGGCAGACGTAGTACGCCGCGAAGTCGCCGACCGTGTAGCCCGAGACGGCGCCGCCCTGGGCCGTCGCGATCGCGACCCACGCCGCGAGGAAGATGACCGGCCGGATGATCGCGAACAGCATCCAAAGGAGCGACTGGATCCGGTACTGGGCCATCTGCTGGAACCCGGCCAGCAGGAGCGCCCGATACGTGCGGACGAGGGCCATCAGCTCGCCACCGCCTGGAGCTTCTCGCCCGAGAAGACGCGATCGATGACGTCCTCGATCGGTGGATCCTCGAGCGAGAGGTCGGCGAGCGCGTCGCCGAGATCGGCGACGAGCCGCGCGGTGCGCGCCGGTGCCTCCGCGCGCGGGACGCGAAGCTTCACCCGGCCCGCGCCGTCGTTCGACACGACCTCGCCGTACCGCGACAGATCCGCTCGCGCGGCACCGTCCCGCAGCGTGGCGCCGACGACCTTGTACGGTGCCATCCGCTCCGCGAGGTCGGCGAGCGCGCCGTCGTAGAGGAGCTTGCCGTGATGGATGACGATGACGCGCTTGCAGAGCGCGACGATGTCGTCCATGTAGTGGCTCGTGAGGAGGATCGTCGCGCCGGTCCGCTTGTTGAGCTCGGACACGAACCTGCGGATGCGGGCCTGCATCGAGACGTCCAGACCGAGCGTCGGCTCGTCCAGGAACACGACCTCGGGTCCGTGCAGGAGTCCCGCCGCGAACTCGACCTTCATCCGCTCGCCGAGCGAGAGCTGCCGCACCGGCTTGTGGATGAGCGGCCCGAGCTCGAGGAGCTCGATGAGGCCGTCGAGCCGGCTCTTGAAGTCGGCGTCCGAGATCCCGTAGATCTGCTTCAGCACGAGGAACGAGTCGGCGGCCGGGATGTCCCACACGAGCTGCGTGCGGTTGCCCATGAGGAGCGCGATCCGCCGCAGGAAGGCGTACTCGCGCTTCCACGGCGTGTAGCCAAGGACCGTCGCGTCACCGCCGGTCGGGTAGAGCAGGCCGGAGAGCACCTTGAGGGTCGTCGTCTTCCCCGCCCCGTTCGGCCCGAGGAACCCGACGACCTCGCTGCGCTCGATGTCGAGGTCGATCCCGCCGACGGCCGGCACGTCCTTGAACTTGCGCTTGAAGAACGAGCGCACCGTCGCGCCGACGCCGGTCTCGCGCTCGTGCACCTTGTAGATCTTCTCGAGCCCGCGGACGTGGACGACGGCGTCGCTCATCGCGCGCCGAGCCTAGACGACGTCGCGGCACGGTCGAGCGTCAACTCGGCGACGTTGGCGCCACAATGCGCGGCATGCAGGACCGCGCCGAGGTGGTGTCCGCGTTCCACGCGGGCGACATGCAGCGGACCCAGGCCCTCTCGCGACGAGCGCTCGAGGCCGCGCGGGCGAGCGGTGACGCGGCCGCCGAGGTTGACGCCCTCTGTTGGCTCGCGCGGGTCGAGCTCGCGGCGCACGATTACAAAGGCGTCGAGCGCCTCGCGGCCGAGGGAGCGGCGATCGCGACGCGCAGCGGCGACCTGCGGAACACGCGCATGCCGCTTCACCTCCAGGCGGCCGCGGCGCGCATGGCCGGCGACCTCCCGCGTGCGCGGGCCCTCTATGAGCGGAGCATCGACCTCAACCGCGAGCTCGGCGAGGCGAAGATGGTCGCAGGCGAGCAGCGGAACCTCGCGTACGTCGAGCTGAGCGACGGCCACGAACGGCGCGCGGTCGACCTCCTGGTGATGGCGCGCGCCGGCGCCCGCGAGTCGGGCTACGCGTCGATCACGCCATACCTCGTCGCCGATGCGGCGGTCATCGCGGCGATCGATGGCGATCCCGTCGCCGCAGCTCGGTTACTTGCGACCGCCGAGTCAGCGCTCGCGGCGATGGGACGGGTCCCCGATCCCGACGAGGCGGTCGAGCAACGACGGCTTCGTGAGCGATTGGTCGCGGCGCTCGGACCCGAGCGATTCGCGACGGCGTACGACGCCGGCCGAGGCGGCGCGGTCGACGAGGCCTTGGGTTCGGTCTAGCCGCCGATGGCGCGGCGGACGTCGTTGAAGCTCACGACGATCAGCAGACCGATGAGCAGGATGAATCCGACGGCGTGGATCGCGGCCTCGACCTGCGGTGAGAGCCGGCGGCGCAGCAGCGCGCCGATGAGCACGAAGAACAACCGCCCCCCGTCCAGGCCGGGGAACGGGATGATGTTGATCACCCCGAGGTTCACCGACAGCACGCCGACGAGCTTCAGGAACGTCGGGATCCCGAACTGCGCGACCTGCCCGGTGACGCGGAAGATCTCGATCGGCCCGCCGACGACCGGCGCGCCGCCTGGGGGCGCGGCGCGCTGCGCGATGAGCTGCGCCGGCAGCGAGACGATCTGCGAGACGACGTCGCCGGTGAGGCTGACCGCCGAGCCGAAGGCCTGCTGCGGCGGGACCGCGACCGCGGCCTGCACCTCCTCGAGCTGCACCCCGAGCGGCCCCTCGCCCGCGGGCGGATCGGCGCGTGGCGTGGCCTTGATCGGGGGGACCGGCTGACCGTTGCGCGTGACGTCGATGGAGATCTGCTGCTGCTTGTCCGCGGCTTTGCTCGTGATGTTCACCATCGCGCGCGCCGTGTGGATCGGCGTGCCGTCGACGTCGACGACGATGTCCCCCACCTGCATCCCGGCCGCCGCTGCCGGCGAGTTCGGACGCACGTCGAACACGCGCACGTCCCCGGTCGGCGCGGTCGTGCCGGTCATGAACGCGACCGTGAGGATGACGATCGCGAGCACGAAATTCATGAACACGCCGGCCGCGAGGACGATGGCCTGCGCCCACCAGGGCTTCGAGGTGAACGAGCGCGGGTCGCCGGTCCCCTGCTGCTGGATCGAGAAGTCGTCCTGGCCGAGGATCCGGACGAACCCGCCGAACGGGATCCAGTTGATCGTGTACTCGGTCTCGCCACGCTTGATGCCCCAGAGCCGCGGCGGGAATCCGAACGCGAACTCGAGGACCTTCATCCCGAGGAGCCGCGCGGACGCGAAGTGACCGAACTCGTGGACCGCGACGATCAGGGTGAACGTCGCGATGAAGAGGACGAGGGTCCGGAGATCCGTGAAGATCGAGAGGATGCCGGTCACGCGCGGACCTCGGCCGGCTGCAGCTCGTGTCGCACGCTCGCATCGATCCGCAGGATGTCGTCGAGCGCCGCCGCCGCACCGTGGCCGAGCTCGGCACCGCGACGCAGGAGGCCGGCGATGTCCGTGAACTTGATCTCGCCGGCGAGGAAGCGCGCGACCGCGACCTCGTCCGCGGCGGAGAGCCCGACCATCGACCCCTGATCCGCCGCGCGGGCGACCGCGAGGACATACGAGAAGCACGGGTAGCGTTCGAGCTCCACCGCGCCGAAATGCAGGGCGCGCGCACGCGTCCAGTCGAAGCGCCGGGCCGGCGACGGCTGGTGCTCCCAGAGGAGCGCGTACTGGATCGGAAGGCGCATGTCCGGCTCGGCGATCGACGCGATGACACTGCCGTCCTCGAGCTCGACCATCGCGTGGACGACGCTCTCGGGGTGCAGCACGACCTCGATGCGGTCGTACGGCAGGCCGTAGAGCCAGTGCGTCTCGACGACCTCGTACGCCTTGTTCACGAGCGTCGCGGAGTCGATCGTCACCTTGGGGCCCATCCGCCACGTCGGATGGCGGAGCGCCTCGTCGGCGATGATCGAGCCGAACGTGCCGAGGGCGCGCTCGCGGAACGGCCCGCCCGACGCGGTGACCGCGACGCGCTTCACCCGCGCAATGTCGACGCCGCTCAGACATTGCCAGAGCGCGCAGTGCTCGCTGTCCACCGGCCGAAGGCGCTTCCCCGCCCCGCCACTCGCGGCGCGCACGAGGTGGCCGCCGACGACGAGGACCTCCTTGTTCGCGAGGGCAACGTCCTTGCCGGCCGCGAGCGCGGCGAGGGTCGGCCGTAGGCCGGCGATGCCCGGCGTTGCGACGAGCACGAGATCGACGTCAGCCGCCGTCGCGAGCGCGACCAGGTCTTCGTCACCGGTCGCGACGCGCTTCACGCCGAGCTTCGTCGCGAGCGCGCGGACCGCGGTCGTTCGCGTGCGCGCCGCGAGCGCGGTCACGGCCAGGCGGTCGGGGTGCGCGGCGATCACCTCGAGGGCCTGCTGGCCGATCGAGCCGGTCGCGCCGAGGATCGCGACACGCGTGGGTCCCTTCACTTGTCCATCATCCCAGACCCGCCGCGAACGTCAGCGCCGCGACGAGCGGCGCGACCGCGAGCAACGAATCGATGCGGTCGAGCATCCCGCCGTGCCCCGGGAAGATCGACCCCGAGTCCTTCACCGCCGCACGTCGTTTCAGCCAGCTCTCGAGCAGATCGCCGGCGAAGGCCACCGGTCCGAGCGCGACGACGGCGATCGCGGCCTCGGTGCGACCGAGACCGAAGAGTGCCGCGATGCCGAGCACCGCGAGCGCGGCCGCACCGAATCCGCCGAACGTCCCCTCCCAGGTCTTCCCGGGACTGAGCCGCGGGGCGATCTTCCGCTGTCCCCACAACGAGCCGACCGCGTACGCGCCGACATCGGCGGCCCAGGTCGCGCCGATCGCGAGCAGGAGCCACACCGGTAGTCCGGCCGCCGCGCCGTGGGCGGCACCGCGATCGCCGACGTCACGCAGATACGCGAGCGCGGTGAGCCCGACGAAAAGGACCAGCAGCTCGGCGACCGCCGCGATGCCGGCGCGACGGAGTGCCCAGAGCTCGTTGAGCGCGGCGCCCGTGGCGACGGCGAGGAGGACGAGGAAGACGATCGGCGGCGCGAACGCGGCCGCCAACACGACCGCGGCGTAGAGGAGCCCGGTGATCGTGCGGCGCGGGAGGTCGGTCAGCGCCCGTACCGCCGTTCGCGGCGCGCGTACGACGCGAGTGCCTGGTCGAGGTGCTCGACCGCGAAGTCCGGCCAGAGCACGTCGGTCGCCCACATCTCCGCGTACGCGACCTCCCACAACAGGAAGTTCGACACGCGCAGCTCGCCGCCGGTACGGATGAGGAGGTCCGGGTCCGGGTGCTCGGGCGCGTACAGCCGCGCGGCGATGGCCTCCTCGTCGACCTTGTCCGGGGGCACACCGTCGGCGACGAGCCGCTTGACGGCATCGACGATCTCTGCCCGGCCGCCGTAGTTGAAGGCGATCGTCATGGTGCCGTTCTTCCCGGCATCGGTCGCGTGCGCGGCCTGGTCGATCGCCTGCCGAACGCCGTCGGAGAGCTCCTCGAGCCGCCCGATGATGCGCAAGCGCACGCCGTCCTGCACGAGCGTCGGGGTCTCGCGGCGGATCGTCTCCTCGAGGAGCTTCATCAGGCCGCCGACCTCGTCCGCGTCGCGCTTCCAGTTCTCGGTCGAGAAGCTGTAGAGGGTGACGTACTCGACGCCGCGGTCGCGCGCCGCCTTCACGGTCCGGCGGATCGTCTCGACGCCCTGGCGGTGACCGGCGATGACCGGGAGGTGACGCCCGCGAGCCCAGCGCCGGTTGCCATCCATGACGATCGCGATGTGCCTTGGAACCCTGTCGGTCACGCTATACCGCCAGGATCTCCTTCTCTTTGGCCTGAAGGATCTCGTCCGCGGTGAGGATGTAGCGGTCGGTGAGCTTCTGGAGCTGCGTCTCGAGGCGCTTCTCCTCATCCGCCGAGACGCCGGCACCCTTCGTCTTGGTCCGCAGCTCGTCCTGCGAGTGGCGGCGGAGGGTGCGGATCTCGACCCGGCCCTCCTCCACCTTCTTGTGGAGCTGCTTCACGAGATCCTTGCGGCGCTCCTCGGTGAGCGCGGGGATGTTGAGCCGGATGAGCGATCCGTCGTTGCTCGGGGTGAGCCCGAGGTCGCTGCCGATGATCGCCTTCTCGATGGCCTTGATGAGGCTCTTGTCCCACGCCTGGATCACGATGAGCCGCGGCTCGGGCGCGCTGATCGCGGCGAGCGAGATGAGCGACGTCGGCGTGCCGTAGGCCTCGACCTCGAGGCCTTCCACCAGGGCGGGGCTCGCGCGGCCCGTCCGAACGGCCTGGACGTCGTGCCGGAGGGCGTCGATGGCCTTCTTCATCCGCGCCTCGGTCTGGGCGAGGACCTCTTCGAGCGCCATCTAACCGGCGTGCACGAGGGTCCCGACCTGCTCCCCGAGCACGGCGCGGACCATCGCGTCCTTCTCGCTGACGTCGAACACGATCGTCGGCATCTTGCGATCCTCCGCCAGGGCGGCGGCCGTCGCGTCCATGACGCCGAGCCGCTTCTCGAGGAGCTCGCGGTAGCCGAGATCGGAGAACTTGCGCGCGGTCTTGTCCTTGTTCGGGTCGCCCGAATACACGCCGTCGACCTTGTTCTTCCCCATGAGGATCACGTCGGCATCGATCTCGGCGGACCGGAGCGCCGCGGCGGTGTCGCTCGTGAAGAACGGGTTGCCCGTGCCCGCGGCGAAGATCACGACGCGGCCCTTCTCGAGGTGGCTGATCGCCTTGAGCCGGATGTACGGCTCGGCGACCTCGTTGATCGTGAGCGCCGTCTGCACCCGGGCCTCGAGACCGGCGGCCTCGAGCTGCGAGCGGAGGGCGAGCGCGTTGATCACCATCGCGAGCATCCCCATGTAGTCGGCCGTCGCGCGGTCGATGCCGTGTTCCGCGGCGTCCGCGCCGCGCAGCCAGTTGCCGCCGCCGATGACGATCGCCACCTGGGCCCCGACCGCCTGGACCTTGCGGATCTCCTCCGCGAGGTACGCCGTGTACTGCGGCGAGATGCCGAACTGCCGGTTCCCGAGCAGCGCCTCTCCCGAGAGCTTGAGGAGGACGCGGTGGTACTTGGGCGTTGGGGTCACTTGGCCTCGCCGAGCTCGAAGCGCGCGATGCGGCGGACCTTGATGTTCTCGCCGGTCTGGGCCGCGAGCGCCGTCACGAGGTCGCCGATCGTCTTCGACTGCTCCTTGATGTACGGCTGGTGCATGAGGACGGCGGCCGCCTTCGCGGTCTTCTCGTCGCCGTGCTCCTCGAGGAGCGCCTTGATCTCGTCGTCCTTCAGGAGCTCCCAGCTCACGTGCTTCGGCGACATCGCCGCCACCTGCATCGCGATCGCCTTCGCGAGGTCGCGGAACTCGGGGTTGCGGGCGACGAAGTCGGTCTCGCTCGAGAGCTCGACGAGCGCGCCGATGCGTCCGCCGGCGTGGACGTACGCCTCGACGACGCCTTCTTTCGCCTCGCGGTCGCCGCGCTTCGCGGCCGACGCGAGGCCTTTCTCCTTCAGGATCGCCTTGGCCTTCTCGAAGTCGCCCTTCGCGGCCTCGAGGGCCTTCTTGCTGTCCATCACGCCGGCGCCGGTCTCCGACCGGAGCCGCTGGACGTCCGTTGCGGTCGCCATCGCTACTTCTCCTCTGTGGTGCCTGCGGCGTCCGCCGGAGCGGCGATCGCCTCATCGCTTGCGGGCGCGATCTCACCGGCCTCCGCGGCCGGCTCCTCCTCGTATCCGCCGATCGGGTACTCGTCCTCTTCGGGCTCGTACACGCGCGGGGTGCGCTTCGCGCGCGGCATGCCGACCTCGGCGTAGCCGCCCGGCGCCGTCGCCGGCGCGTAGCCCATGTCCTCGGGGCTCGCCTCCTTGGACGACGCGTCGAGCTGCGTGCGGCCCTCGATGACCGCGTCGGCCATCTTCTGGCAGATGAGCTTGACGGCGCGGATCGCGTCGTCGTTCGCCGGGATGATCACGTCGATGAGGTCGGGGTCGCAGTTCGTGTCGACCATCGCGACGATCGGGATCTCCAACCGTCGTGCCTCTTCCACGGCGATGTGCTCGCGGTGCGGGTCGACGACGAAGAGCGCGCTCGGCGGGCGGCGCAGCTCGCGCACGCCCTGGAAGTACCGGTCGAGATGCGTGAGCTCGTCGTCGAGGCGCTGCGCGTCCTTCTTCGGCATCGTGAGGAAGTCGCCGCGCTCCTTCCGCTCGACGAGGTCGTTGAGCCGCTGGATCCGCTTCTGGATCGTGACGAAGTTCGTCAGGAACCCGCCGAGCCACCGCTGGTTGACGTAGTGCATGTTCGCGCGCTTCGCCTCTTCGGCGATCGACTCTTGCGCCTGCTTCTTCGTGCCGACGAACAGGATCTGTCCGCCATCGCTCGCGAGGTCGCGCACGAAGGCGTACGCCTCCTCGACCCGGACGAGCGTCTGCTGGAGATCGATGATGTGGATCCCGTTGCGCTCCATGAAGATGAACCGCTTCATCTTCGGGTTCCACCGCCGAGCCTGGTGTCCGAAGTGGACACCCGACTCCAAGAGCTGCTTCATCGTGACGACGGCCAACGCGTTCTCCCTTGATGCCTCCGCCCCACGGCTGACATCGCACCCTGGCGGGGCGACGCAGGGATCTCGTGAAGCGTGCGAAGTATCGCGCCGTGCGGCGCGACCCAAGACAAAGTGTAACAAGAGCGGACAGAAAAAGGCCCGGGCCGAAGCCCGGGCCTCTCCGTTACGGCGAAGGACTTACGTGAGGTTGTTGCCGATGTTGCTGAAGATGTTCTGCAGCTGGCCGCGGAGGAAGATCATCGCGACGATGACGGCGATGGCAATAACGGCAATGATGAGTGCGTACTCGACCAGTCCCTGGCCTTCGTCGTCACGGAAGAATGCGAGCATTTTGTGCCTCCTTTCCTCCTGTGATCGGCAGGCAGGCCCCTGCCACCAGGGTGAAGTCTAGGAACAGCCAACCGGGAGACAAGCCCCCCGGTCGTCCCAGGACCCACGGGAGACCGTCCGGATACCGGTCGCCTTGCGTCTAGCGGAAATCAGGGTGTCCGCGCGAGGCGACCGCCGTCCGGAGCTCCTCCAGCGGGCTCCGCGGGCGCGCCGGATGCCTCGCCGGCCGCTCGCCGAGGCTGCCGCCGATGGCATCCCGAAGCTCGGCGATCGTGCAGCCGAACAGCTCGCCGGACGTCTCGAGCTCCGCTCGGAGTCGAAGGAAGCCGAACTGGTTATGGCGCGACAGATCCACGCCGGCGCAGACCTCGTCCAGGAGCAGGAACAGCCGCTCGCGCGTCTCGTACGGCAGCGTGTCGAGCCAGGACCGGATGCGCTTCGCGGAGAGCGGCTCCACGCGCTTCATTATCCGCGCGCGGGGGTGAACAGCCTCCAGTGACCCTCGGAGACGACCTCGGCGGCGTCGTCGGTCACTTTGATGGCCGTCTCATCGTCGATCGCGTAGGCCGGCATCGGCATCGAGGCCGCCCACTTCTCGGCATCGGCCATCGTGTTCTCCGGCAGGGCCGGGTGATCGAGGTGCGGGAACATCGCGAACTCGACCAGTCCCAGCGTGCGGTCACCACCGGTGGGCGGCGTCCAGCGGACGAAGTCCTTCCCGATGCTCGGGGCCATCACCATGCTCCCCGCGCTTAGCCCCACGTAGACCGTCTCGCGCAGCGACGGCAGGAGATCCGCCAGACCGGACTGGCGCATCCAGTAGCACAGGTACAGGGGATCGCCGCCGTTCACCAGGAGGACATCGGTCTCCTGGACCATAGGGACCCACTGTTCCTTCTCGATGCTCGGCAGCGCGGTGAGCTCCAACACTCCCACGGACTTCCAACCCAGCTCGCACATCGGAGTGCGAGGTTCTCGTCCGGCGATGAACACCCACGCCCGCTCGGCTCCGCCGAGCCGGGCGTACGACGCCGTAGGGATGCAGAGGGCGCTGGACTCGGCGATCGGCTTGCCCAGCAGGCCGACCAACGCGTTGCGGATGCTCGTGTTCTTGATGCCGGCGGAAGTGAGAAGCAGCTTCATTGGTGCCTTTCCCTTCTACCCGCGCGCGCAGTGCTCCGCCACGACGATACCGATGCCGTCGCTCTGGACGCGCTGGACTCGCACCGCGGGCAAGGACGCGAGGAACGTCGGGCCGTAGTCCTGAAGGATCACCCGCCGGTCGAGGAGCACGACCGCGCCGCGATCGGTCTTCGTTCGGATGAGGCGGCCGTACCCCTGTCGCAGCCGCAGCGCGGCGAGCGGCAGCTGGTACTCGCGGAACGGATCGTCGTACCGCTCGGAGCGGCCCTGGATGAGCGGATCGTCCGGCACGGGGAACGGGAGCTTCGCGATGACCACGCAGCGGAGCTGATCGCCCGGCAGGTCGACGCCCTCCCAGAACGACTGCGTGCCGAGGAGCACCGACCCGCCCTGCGCGAAGCGCTCGAGGATCGCGCGGCGCGACCCGTCGACGCCCTGCGTGAGGACCGCGATCCCGCTGTCCTCGAGCCCGAGCAGCTGCGCCCCCACCTCGCGCATCGCGGCGTGCGAGGTGAACAGCACGAGGGTCCGGCCGTTCATCGCCCGCGCGACGTCGGCGACGATCGCCGCGGCTTCGTGTGGGAACTGCTCGTCGTGCGGGAGCGCGATGTCCGACGGCACGATGAGCACGGCCTGGTTCGCGTGATCGAACGGCGAGCCGACGCGCAGCGTGCCGGCCACGTTGCTCACCCCGAGGCGATCCATCGTGAACGTCATCGTCCCGGCGACACCGAGGGTGGCGGAGGTCATCACGACCGAACGGTGACGGTCGACGAGCGTGCGCCGGAGGGCACCGCCGACGTGCGCGGGCGCGACGTACAGGCCGATCCCATCCTCACGCCGCTCGAGCCACGCGATCTCGCCGGGCTTCGGCTGGTGGATGCCATGCTCGATGGCGCCCTGCTCGCCGATCAGCTCCTTCATCGCGCTCTCGTGCTCGACGCGCTCGTCCTCGTCCCCGCCCCGTTCCGCCAGCCGGTCTCCCGCGATGCGGATCGCCGCGAGCGCGTCCGCCATCCGTTCCGCCGCGAGCTCGATCGGGAGCCACCGCTCGTCGCCCGCGCGCAGGCCACCGGTGATCCGCAGGCGATCGGTCCCCTCGGGCAGCAGCGTGCCGAGCGCCGCGAACGTCTCGTCGACCACGGCGGTCGCGCGGGCGATCTCATCCCGCAGGTGCTGCGCCGCCTCGACGCGTGACGGGTCCGCATCCTTCAGCGCGCTCACGACGAGCGGTGAATGCGAGATGCGCTCGAGGTCGTGTCGGGTGCGCGACGTCTCGAGCTTGAAGCCGAACGCGTCCGAAGCGACATCCTCGAGGTGGTGCGCCTCGTCGACGACGACGTGCTCGGCCTCGGGCAGGAGGGTGCCGCCGCCGCGCGCGTCGTGCATGAGGAGCGCGTGGTTCACGACGACGATCCCCGCCTCCGCGGCCGCGCTGCGCGCCCGCTCGAGGTAGCAGCCGCCGCGCGTCGCGGCGCAGCGACGGCTCGTGCAGGCCTCATCGTCCGCCGAGACGCGCGACCAGAGCGCGCTTTCGCCGCCGAGGAGGTTGATCTCCGCCCGGTCGCCGCTCGTGGTCGTGGTCCGCCAGATGAGCGTCTTCAGCGCGAGGCGGGCTTCCTCGCGCGTCGTCACCTGCGTGCGAAAGAGCTGCCACCGCCGCGGGCAGAGGTAGTTCGAGCGGCCCTTCAGCACCGCGACCGGCACCGCGGTGCCGAGCGAGGCCTGGAGGTCGGGCAGATCTTTTCTGACCAGTTGATCCTGTAACGGGAGGGTGTGGGTGCTCACGATCGTCCGCTCGCCCAGGAGCGCCCGCGCAAGGGCCGGAATGAGATACGCGATCGACTTCCCCACGCCGGTCCCCGCCTCGGCGACGAGCACGCCGCCGGTGGCCATCGTCCGCTCGATCTCGATCGCGAGCTGCCGCTGCTCGGGCCGGTCTTCGAAGCCCTCGATCGATCGCGCGAGCGCGCCCTCCATGCCTAGGACGCTCGCCGCATCCAGCGACGGAGCCGGTGATGTGGGCACGATCGCGGCTGGTGCGGGCTTCACCATGAGCTGGCCATCCCAGGAATGGCGGATCGACGCGCTCAACGCCTCCTCGAAGAACCGCTCCGTCGCGGGGCTCACTGCGGCGGCGTACGAGCGCGCTTCCTCGAGCAGCGGCGCGGGCAGGGCTCGGGCCCGCGCGGCGAGATTTGCGAGCACCGCCGCGCAGGTCAGCGCGTCGTCGAGCGCGCGATGCGCGGCATCCGGCACGATCCCGTCATCGGCCGCGAGGCGCTGGAGCGCGTACGACGGGGCGGAAGGCAGGAGCATCGACGCGATGTCGGCGGTATCCAGACGGGCTGCGCCAGGCGGGTACCCGTTCCGCTCGAGGAAGGCGAGGTCGAAGCCCACGTTGTGCCCTACGAAGACGCCGTCGCCGGCAAAGGTCGCGAACCGCGCGACGGCGTCCTCGACCGACGGCGCGCCAGCGAGATCCTCGTCCCGGATGCCGGTGAGCCGGGTGATCGTTAGGCCGACGTCGCGGCCCGGGTCGACGAACGTCGAGAACCGCTCCCCCGCCTCGGCACCGTCGGCGGTGAGACGGACGCGTACCGCGCCGATCTCGATGATCCGATCCGTCTCCGGATCGAATCCCGTCGTCTCCAGGTCGACCGCGATGAGCTCTTGTACCGGCTCGCCGATCTAGGCCGCCCCCATCTGACGTGGGCGGCACGCTTCTACGGGTAGATGCCGCGGGTGAGGGTCGCGTCCGCCACGCGCGCGACCGCGACCATGTACGCGGCCGTCCGCATGTGCACCTTGTTCTTGATCGACATCTGCAGGACGTCGTTGAACGACTTCACCATGACCTCTTTCAACCGCGCGTTGATCGTGGCCTCGCGCCAGAAGAGGTTCTGCAGGTCCTGGACCCACTCGAAGTACGAGACCGTGACCCCTCCGGCATTGCAGAGGATGTCCGGGATGAGGAAGACACCCTTGTCGAAGAGGATCCGGTCGGCCTCGGGGCTCGTCGGCCCGTTCGCGGCCTCGGCCACGAGCTTCGCCTTGATGCGCGGGGCGTTGTGCTCGCCGATCTGGTTCTCGATCGCGGCGGGGATGAGGATGTCGCAGTCGAGCTCGAGCAGCTCGCTGTTGCTCACCTTCTCCGAGCCGGGGAAGCCGACGACAGTGCCGGTCTCGCGCTTGTACGCGTCCACCTTGTTCGGATCGATGCCCTTCGGGTTGTGGATCCCGCCCTGGGTATCGGAGAGTCCAACGACGACCGCACCGAGCTCGGCCATGAGCTTCGCCGAGAATGAGCCCGCGTTGCCGAACCCCTGGACGACCACGCGCGCGCCCTCGAGGTCGAGGCCGAGGTGCTTCGAGGCCTCGATGATCGTGTAGACGGCGCCGCGGGCGGTCGCCTCGTTGCGGCCCTCGCTGCCACCGATCGACAGCGGCTTGCCGGTGACGACGGCGGGCACCGTGTGTCCCGCGTGCATCGAGTACGTGTCCATGATCCAGGCCATCGTCTGGGCGTTCGTGTTCACGTCGGGCGCCGGGATGTCGCGGTCGGGGCCGATGAGCAGGGCGATCTCCGTCGTGTACCGGCGCGTGAGCGTCTCGACCTGCTGCGACGTCATGTTCTTCGGGTCGCAGATGACCGCGCCCTTCGCGCCGCCGTACGGGATGCCGACCACCGCGCACTTCCACGTCATCCACATCGCGAGGGCCTTGACCTCGCCGAGCGTCGCGCTCGGGTGGTACCGGATGCCGCCCTTGCCCGGGCCGCGCGAGGTGTTGTGCTGCACCCGATAGCCGGTGAAGACCTTCACCGCGCCGTCCTGCATCCGCACCGGGAAGTGGACGGTGAGCTCGCGCTGGCATTCGCGGAGGATGCCGCGCATGTTCGGGTCGAGGTGGAGCTTGTCGGCCGCCACATCGAACTGCTCGGTGGCGACCTCCCAGGGGTCGCGTTGGGTGTGATCGATGACCGCTGCGGAGCTCATGCGGTGGCTCTCCTTACTTCATCTTCGGGGGATTGAGCTTGTCCACGATCAGCCACGAGCCGGCGGTCTGACCCGCCGAGTATGGGCTGTTCCAGTCCTTGAGCAGGACGCGCTTGAAGCCGAGCCCGCTCAGCGTCTCGCGCCACGGGCGCAGACCGCGCGTGACGAAGGCCGTGAGCCGGACGTTCGGGCTCGGCGTGACGAGCCCCTCGAGGTGGCGCTTGCGCTCGAGGAGCGGGACGCCCATGAGCGACTCGCCATCGACCTCGAGCAGATCGAACGCGCTGAAGATCTGCCGGCGCGGGAGCTCGCGGGTGAACGCGTTCCCGTCGGGATCCACCTCGAGATCGCGGTCGTCCTCCCAGTTCGCGACGAGCACGCCGTCGAGGACCGCCGAGGTGCACCGGGTCTCCGCCTGGATGGCGTCGTAGAGCTCGCGGGGGCCGTCCACCGGACCGTCGTAGCCGACGAAGCGCGGGCCGTCGTGGCCGATCCGGACCAAGACACGGGTCCCCTCCCAGGCCGGCTCGAGGATGTGGTTCGCCGGCTCCGCCTGCTCCCGGACGGGCTTGGGCCGCTGAGGCCTCAGATCCACGCCGATCGCGGACACCGCTTCCACCGGGGACGAGTATTTCACGCCGCGAATCGGTCCCTTGACAGTTGGAACGTGCGTTCTATGATGCGAACGCCTGTTCTAGGGGAGCACTTGGGACCGGTAGATCCGCCGTCACGAGGTGAACCGTGGCCATCGCCATCGCCTATCCCCTTCCTTCGTCCGCGGGCGGCGCGCGAGCAGCCCTCCGCGCGCCGCTCCGCGAGACCATCCCGCCGCGGGTCTACTCGCCGCTCGGCCCGCGCCGTTTGGCGCGGCCGATGGCGATCCCGCTCGTCGCCCGGCAGGCGGATCGGGCTGACGCGGGGGACGGCGCGCCTCCTGGCCGGTCGCGCCTTCCCTTCTCCCGCGCTCGCCGCTAGGTCTTCGCCGGCGGCTCGGCCGCGCTCCTCGCCATCGCCGCGAGGGGCGCGGCGAACGCGCTGAACTCCGTTGGGATCACGAACTTCGTCGCCGGGGACGTCCCCATCGTCTTCAGGGCCTCGAAGTACTGCAGCGTGATCGTCCGGGCGTCGGCGGTCATGGCGGTCTCGTTGATCTTCGCGAGCGCGAGGGCGAATCCCTCGGCGCGAAGGATGGCGGACTGGCGGGCACCCTCGGCCTGGAGGATGTTCGACTGCTTGTCGCCCTCGGCCACGAGGATCGCGGACGCCCGCTTGCCCTCGGCCTCGGTGACCGACGCGCGACGGATCCGCTCTGCGGTCATCTGCCGGGTCATCGCCTCCTGGATCTCGCGCGGCGGAACGATCTCGCGGATCTCGACCCGGTTGACCTTCACGCCCCAGCGGTGGGTCTCATCGTCGAGCTTCACCCGCAAGACCTCGTTCATCTGCTCGCGCTTGGCGAACGCGTCGTCGAGCACGAGATCGCCGATGACGGCGCGGAGCGTCGTCGACGCGATCTGCTGGACCTGCTGGCGGAAGTTCTGCACCTTGATGACCGAGTCGGACGCCTCGATGACCTGCTGGAAGATCAGGAAGTCGATCGAGATGGTCGCGTTGTCCTTCGTGATGCAGGTCTGCTGGGGGATCTCGACGCTGAATTCCCGCAGGTCGACCGTCACCGAGCTCTGGACGGGCGGCGGGAGCAGCAGCACGAGGCCCGGCCCCTTGGTGTTCTGGTAGCGGCCGAGCGCGAACACGACGAGCCGCTGGTACTCCGGCACGATGTGCACCACCGTCCGCAGTACGAGGAGCGCGAGGACCAGGACGAACGCAAGGACTACGAGCTCGCTAGGCATCAGCTTTCCCTTCTTCCGGAGGACGAGGCCTCCGGTCCGACGATAAGACGCACGCCATCGACCCGCCGCACCCGCACCGCGGCACCCTGCGGGATCGGTCCGCCTTCGCTCACCGCGCTCCATTCGTCGCCGCCGGCGCGGACGATGCCGGACGGGGCGAGCTCGGTCTTCGCCACGCCGAGGCTGCCGACGAGGATCGCGGCGCCGCTCGCGACCGGGAGCCGCTGGAACCCGACGGCCGCCCGCACCACGTAGCCGAAGAGGAGCGTCATGGCACCGACCACGAGGATGATCGTGAACGGATCGGCGGAGTAGCGGACGCCGGGGAACGTCGGTCGCGACGGCGGGAACAGCACGATGATCCCGAGCACGAGCGACGCGATCGCCCCGGCGGTGAGGAACCCGTGCGTCGGCATCTTGATATCGGCGATGAACAGGACGATCGCGAAGAGCATGAGCGCGATGCCGGTCGCGTTCGCGTCGAGCGTCCCGAAGGAGAAGAGCGCCAGCACGATCGAGATCACGCCCACGATGCCGGGCAGGATCAGGCCGGGGTTCTGCAGCTCGAAGATGAGCGCGAGCGAGCCGAGGCTGAACAGCAGCACCGAGATCTGCGGATCGACGATCAGGTGCAGGAACGCCTCGAACAGATTCATGGGGTCGTCGTCGATCGCCGCGTTCTTCGTGGCGAGCGTCACCGGCTGCCCGTTCACCTGGACCGTCCGGCCATCGATCTGCGCGAGCAGGTCCGGTACGTCGCGCGCGATCAGATCGACCACCTTCAGCGTGATCGCCTCGTCGTCACGGATGCTCACGCTCTTCCGGACCGCGTCTTCGGCCCATTGCTGGTTGCGCCCGCGGGCCTTCGCGATCTTCGTGATCTCCGCGGCAGCGTCGTTCTCCGCCTTGAGCCGGAGGTCGCCCTGGATGTCGCCGCCTGAGCTGTCCACCGGGTGGGCCGCGCCGATGTTCGTCGCGGGCGCCATGGCCGCGATCGCGCCGGCCATCGTGATGAACGTCCCTGCCGAGGCCGCCCGAGCGCCGGATGGCGCGACGTACGTGACGACCGGCAGCGGAGCATTGAGGAACGACGTGGTGATGCGATACGTCGAGTCGATGAGCCCGCCGGGCGTATTGATGACGAAGACCACGGCGGGCGCGCCCGCGGCCTGCGCGTCCGCGATGACCCGCTCGACGTACCTCGCGGTGATCGGGTTGATCGCGTCCTCGATGTGACCGACCACCACCGGCGCACCGGGCGCGGCGCGCGTCACCGGCGCGAGCTGGCCTCCCCCGCTCCCGACGGATGAGACTCGCGTCAGGTCGGTCTGTCCCAGCAACGCCCCGCCGGCGCCGATCAGGATGAGCGCGGCGGCGATCGCGAGCTGGAGCGTGAAGCGGCGCGGGGTCACCGGCGCGAGGCGCGCGGCGAGCCGCGACGACGAGAACGGCGTCTCCCGGACCCGCTGGGTATCGATCGCGCGCGCGAGCGCGACGCCTAGGGTGTCCCGATCGCGCTCGTTCACGAGCGCATCGCCGAACGGACGAGCTGGCGAGCTGCGTGCGCCGCGCGAAGCTTGCCGATGGCCTGCGAAAGCGTCGCCCCGACCGTGCCGGTCCGGATCGAGAACGCCTTCGCGATCTCCTCGTAGCTCAGGTCGTAGTAGTAGCGCGCGACGACGACCGCGCGCTGCCGCTCGGGCAGCTGGCGAAGCGCCTCCAGCAGGTCCGCGCGCTCGATCGCGAAGTCGATCTCGTCGCGCGCCCCGGCGATCGTCTCGACCGCGATGTCTGCCGCGCGCCGGCGGCGATCGCGGAACAGCAGACGCGTCGCGACGACGAGGAGCCAACCGCCGGGCCGCTCGAGGGTCTCGAGCCGTTGCTTCAAGCCGCGCACGAACGCCTCCTGGACCGCGTCCTCGGCGGCGCCTTCGTCGCCGGAGATCGCCGTGAGCGCGCGCAGCAGCCGGGGGTATTCGCGCTCGTACAGGGTCTCCCAGTCCGCGCCGTTCACCGTCTTCCCTTCAACGAGCCGCCGGAGGGCGGCTTTCTTTAGGCTAGCCTCACGCCGCCATGACCTGGCTCGAGGCGCCCGATTACTGGCTGGCGCGCCTGGTGGTCGAGCGCGGCATCGGCGCGATCTATTTCGTCGCGTTCCTGGTCGCGCTCCGGCAATTCACCCCGCTCCTGGGCGAACGCGGGCTCCTCCCGGTGCCGCAGTTCACCGCCTACGTGCCGTTCCGGGCCTCGCCGAGCCTGTTCCACCTGCGCTACTCCGACAGGCTGCTCCGCGCGTGCGCTTGGACCGGCCTCGGGCTCAGCGCGCTCGTGGTCGCGCGGATCCCCGACTCCTGGCCGCTCGCGCTGGAGCTGGTGCCCTGGATCCTCCTCTGGGCCCTCTACCTCTCGATCGTGAACGTCGGGCAGACCTTCTACAGCTTCGGCTGGGAGACGCTGCTCCTCGAGGCCGGCTTCCTCGCGATCTTCCTCGGCCCCGCGTGGATCCCCACTCCGCTCCCGCTCGTGTACCTCCTGCGGTGGCTCGTGTTCCGCCTCGAGTTCGGCGCGGGGCTCATCAAGATGCGCGGCGACGCGTGCTGGCGCGACCTCACCTGCCTCTACTACCACCACGAGACACAGCCGATGCCGAATCCGCTCAGCTGGTACTTCCACCACATCCCGCGCGCGCTCCACCGGGCGGAGGTCCTCGGTAACCATGTCGCGCAGCTGGTCGTCCCGTGGCTCCTCTTCGCGCCGCAGCCGGTCGCGACCGTGGCGGGGTTGGTCATCGTCGCGACGCAGTCGTGGCTCGTCGTGAGCGGCAACTTCTCGTGGTTGAACTTCATCACGATCGTCCTCGCGTTCTCGGCGTTCGATGATGCCGCGCTCGGGCGGGTGCTCCCGATCGTGCATCCGGCCCTCGAGTCATCGCTTCCCCAGTCGATCGTCGTCCTCGCCATCACCGCGCTGGTGGTCGTCCTCAGCTACCGCCCGGCGCGCAACCTCCTCTCGTCGGGCCAGCTGATGAACTCGAGCTTCGACCCGCTCCACCTCGTGAACACGTACGGCGCGTTCGGCAGCATCACGAAGAAGCGCTACGAGGTGATCGTCGAAGGCACCACGGACGAGGACCCGACCGCGTCGAGCGAATGGAGGGAGTACGAGTTCAAGGCGAAGCCGGGCGACGTCCGCCGGCGGCCGCCGCAGTACGCGCCCTACCACCTGCGCCTCGACTGGCTCATGTGGTTCGCCGCGTTCTCCTCACCCCGCTACCACGAATGGTTCATGCCGCTCCTCGCGCGGCTGCTCGAGGGCGACCGCCCGACGCTCGCCCTCCTCGGACGGAACCCGTTCCCGGACCGTCCGCCGGCCGTCGTGCGCGCCCGCCTCTGGCTCTACCGCTTCACGACCGCGGACGAGCGCCGGCGGACCGGCGCCTGGTGGGAGCGGACGTTCGTCCGCGACTACGCGCCGGCGGTATCGCTCCGCCGGTGACCGCGACGCCGACCGCTCGCTCCGCTGGTCCGAAGGTTGCATGCATGCCGAGACGATGGGCACCCGGACATTGCTCCTGGTCGATCTCGAGGCAACGCTCGACCGTCACTGGTTCGGGAGGGAGGTCGTGCTGCAGGGACCGATCCCGGCGCTCGAGCCGCCGATCGCGCGGCCCGACCGGGGTTTCACTGCGAAGTGGCGGGCCGCACTCTGGACCGAGCCGGAACGGCTCATGGATCTGAACGCGGCGGCCGCCCTCCGTCCCTACCACCGCGACGGCGTGCTTGCGCTCATGACCGAGCGGCCCGTCGAGCTGCGTGCCTGCACCGAGCGGCGCCTCGCGGCGGTCGGCTTCGGTGGCGTACCGCTGTACCACGTCGGCTCCGGAGAGCACCCTGCCTATGGGAAACGGCGGATCGCCCGCGAGGTCCGGCCGGCGCTCACGATCGAGGACGATCTTCGGCTCGCGGAGTTCCTCGCGACCTACGGCTACGAGACCGTGCTGGTCGACGATCGCTACAACCGCGGCCCGATCCGGTCGATCAACCTGATGCGGATCGCGCGGCCCGACCTCGCGCGGGTGATCGCGCTCCGGCTCGGGCCGGAGCTGGTCGAGGTCGATCCGGCGTTCGAGGGAGCGCTCGCGCCCGCCTGACCGCCTCGCGCAACGCCGCCCGGCTCCAGAGCGTTACACGGGCGGGATGGTGAAGGGGTCGGCGCTCGCCGCGCTGCTCGTCGTCGCTACGCTGCTGTTCGGTCCGGCCGCGCCCCCCGCCGCCGCCGCGACCTGCACCGGCAGCACCGGCCCGGGCATCCCGCCGCCGGCGAGCCTCCCATCGGGCATCCCAGGCTTCCACGCCCAGTGGTACGGCCAGAGCGGCTACCCGACCCTCTGCCCCGGACAGCAGTCGACCGCGACCGTCGCGTACTACAACGCCGGGTCCCAGGGCTGGGTCTCGGGTCGCCTCGGCCAGGTTGCGTACCTCGGGACCTGGGGCCCCGAGCCGGGTCAGGATCAGGCGAGCCCGCTCGGCGGCGACGGCGCGCTCGGCTCGCCGAGCACCGGATGGCCGCGCTACAACCGCATCGCGATCCAGCCCGCGTCCTACGTCGCACCCGGCCAGGTCGCGTGGTTCCAGTTCACGATCCAGGCGCCGCTCGTTCCCGGCTACTACCGCCTCTACCTCCGTCCGCTCATCGAAGGCGCGACCTGGATGGAGGACTTCGGGGTCTTCTGGCTGGTCACCGTCCTCAATCCCGACGGGACCGTCCCGCCGCAACCGGCCGGCGTGTACAGCCCGACCGGCTCCTCGACCCTCAGCGTGCCGACGGCCGCCGGGACGTTCACGACGCACCTCATCAAGGAGCGGCGGTCCGACGTGACGATCCGGACGGTCACCGCGAACGCGTCGTACTGCGCGAACAACTGCCCGGTGAAACCGCTCGACCAGTACGCCACCGCCGATCACGCGTACGCCGCGATCCACGGCACGTACCTCTGCCCGCCCGACTACGCCGCGTGCGCCACGAAGGTCAACTCATATGACTACGCGATGTACAACAGCGACCTCGCGACCTGGATCAACAAGCCCGCGCTCGTCGGGCAGAACGGCCTCGCGATCTTCAACGGGAAGACCGCGACGTACTACCGCCGCGCGTACGTGTACGCGCAGGGCCCGACCGCGAACGACCCGATCACCGCCGGGATCTCGATGTTCATGCTGCTGATGCAGGGCGGCGCGGTCCTCGACATCTCGGCCGAGCAGACCGCCAAGCAGACCGAGCGCGAGCTCAAGGGCGCGCTCGGAACCGACGACACGTACGTCTACCTCGTGATCACCGAGAACGCGAGCCTCCAGGAGTCGCAACTCGTGCTGCAGGCTCTCGGCGTGAAGGACGCGCTCAACCTCGACGGCGGCGGCACCGCCGCGATGTGGATCCAGGGCCAGTACACCGTCGGACCGGGCCGGCTGCTGCCGAACGCGATCCTGCTCACGAAGCCGTAGGCACCCTTAGGCGACCGCGAAGAGCTGCTTCGGGTCCGCGATCCCTTTGAGCTCGTGCATGCCGCGATCGACGAATGCCAGGCCGCTGCCCGCAACGAGGTCGCGCACGGTGTTCGAGAGGAGCACTTCATCGGCCCTGGCCAGCGACGTGATCCGGCTCACTGTGTGCACAGCCATCCCACGAATGGCGGAGCCCGCAAGCTCCACCTCGCCGGTGTGAACGCCGGCCCTGACGCGCAGACCGATGCCGCGATCCTCGCGCGCGACCGCCTGGGCGAACCGGATCGCCCGTCCCGGCCCGTCGAACCGCGCGAGGAAGCCGTCGCCGGCGCGATCGACCTCGATGCCGCCGTAGACCGCGAGCTGCCGCGCGACGAGCGCGTAGTGGCGGTCGAGCAGGTCGCGCCACGCCGCATCGCCGATCTTTGCGATGAGGTCCGTGGAGCCGACGATGTCCATCGAGACGAGCGTCGCGAGGAACCGGTCGTCCGCCGCCACGGCGACCTTGCCGGTGACGAACTCTTCCACGACGGCGCACCACTGCCGCCAGATCCCTGCGGTCAGGTGCCCCTCGCCGGGGAACACGGCGAGCTGCGCGTCCGGGATCTGCGCCGCCATCCACTCCGCGACCGGCCGGGGGCAGACGGGATCGTCCTCACGAATGGTGATGAGGACCGGGACCCGGAGCGCCGGTAGCACAGCCCGGACGTCGATCAAGTGATTCATTCGCATCAGGGCCTCCCGGGCGGCCGGTGTGCCGCCACTCCTCCGGAAGCGTCCGATCCATTCGATGAACGCGACGTCGTCCCTGAGCTCTGGGCCGATCCACTTTCGCAAGGCGGGCTGCGAGTAATCGTCCACCCAATCCCGCGCGTTGTTGCTCGCGGCTGCCTCCTCGAGCGCTGCGTCGGTAGGGCCCCAGGGCCAATCGGGGGCCCAGGCGTAGCGAGCCGGCGCGCCATGCACGATGAGCGAGCGGGTCCGCTGGGGATGCGTGGCCGCGAACAGGAGCGCCATCGGCCCGCCCTCGGAGACCCCGATGATGCTCGCCCGCTCACTGCCTGCCGCGTCCATCACCGTGCGGATGTCGTCGATCCGCTCCTCGAGAGTGGCGAGATGATCCGGCCGATCGGACAGTCCGGTCCCACGCTTGTCGAAGACGATGAGCCTGCTGAATTCCGCGAGCCGCCTGAAGGTGCCGGCCCAGTGCGGTTCTTCCCAAATGAGGTCGAGGTGCGAGGACGCCCCGCTCGTGTAGACGAGATCGATCGGGCCGTCGCCGACGACCTGGTAGGCGATCCGCAAAGCTCCGCTCCGCGCGTACCGGACCTCAGGTGGCATCGCCGCCCATTCTCCCCGCTGCCGCAAGGTCAGCGCGGCCGGACCTGCCCCTCGCGATCCGGCGGGGTCGTGACGTCTCCATCGTCCACGACGATCACGAACATCCCGTCCCAGTGCGGCCTCGGGTAGACCGAGTCGCTGCGATCGACGTCGTGCACTTTCGCGTCCGAGCTGAAGACGATCAGGCCCTTGTAGGCGTCGCGGAACCACCAGTCGTCGGTGTTCCACTCATCCAAACCGACCAGCTTTCCTGTTTGGAAGTCGAGGGAGCGTGACTTGTCGGGCCGGAACCGGGCGGTCGCGGGATCGAGGTCACCGCGCTGGGGATCCTCGATCACGAGTCCCGCCAGCTGCGCGGGATCGGCGAACCGCGGGCCGATCGTGCCCGCGTACCCGGTGATCACCGGCGCGTGCTGGCCGGCGAGCGAGAGCGCGATGACCGGCTTCGCGGAGCGAAGGAGCCAGTAGACCGCGGCCTTCGTCGCGGCCTCACGCGTGGCGAAGCGGTAGTAGTGGTACCGATTCGTCGGCTCGAGCGACGTGAGGACGGAGGCGATCGAAGCGGGATCGATGCCCGGATCCGCGCTCTTGTTCAGCGGGCGCCCACGGGTCAGGATCTGGCGCGCCGTCGCGATGTCGCGGCCGGTGGTGAAGGTCTGGATGATGCGCACGCTCGCGGCCGCGCACGCCAATGCCTCGCCGTTCGGATCCTCGAACTCCGTGAACCACGGGACACCGCTGAGGCGATCGCCCATCGTCCGGAAGTTGCGGGTCGCGCGCGCGCGCACGCCCTCCGTCGTCGTGCCGGTGAGGTCGAGCCGCATGTCCATCGCCGGCGGGAGCAGGCCATCGCACGCGTACGTCCCACCCTGCCGATCGGGATCGACCGTCGCCGCGCACGCGAACAGCGGCTCGGGCGTGATGCCGAACTGCACGTCGAGCAGCGGCAGGCTCGACGCCCAACGGCCGGCGACGAAGCGCGGCGCCTGGGACGTGTCGCGCGGCGGATCGAACGTGATGACCGGCGGCGCAGCGAACGAGGGGACCGCCTTCGAGGCCGACGCCCTGGGCGAGGGCGAGCCGCTGGGTACTTGCGTCTGGGAGGCCTGATCGCAAGCGCCGAAGACGATCGCGCAGGCGAGCAGCGGTGCCGCGGCGAGCGCTCTCATCGGTTGCACGGCCATAATCCCAGTCCCATGACTCCCCGTCCCATCTTCGCCTTCCGCCATCCGCTCCGCGACGTCCACGTCAGGGTCCCCGCGTCCAAGAGCATCGCGAACCGCGAGCTCGTGCTCTCGGCGATCGCCGATGGCAAGTCACGGCTCGACATGGGACGGCTCGACCCGGGCGACGACGTGCGCGCCATGCGTCAGGCCCTCGCGTCGCTCGGCTATCAGGTCGAGTGGGACCAGACATTCCAGATCACCGTCCAGGGCGCCGAGACGATCCCCCACGCGACGGGTCCGGTGAACGCGGCCGAAGCGGGCACGGTCGCACGCTTCGCGCTGGCGCTCGCGGCGCTCGCCGACGGCGAGACGCGGTTCGACGGCTCGGAGCGGATGCGAGAGCGGCCGATCGCGCCGCTCGTCCGCGCGCTCCAGGATCTCGGGGCGACCGCGGACAACGAAACGCTCCCCATCACGATCCGCGGGCCGCTCCACGGCGGGTACGCGGCGGTCCCCGGGAATCAGTCGAGCCAATTCGCGTCGGCGCTGCTCCTCGTCGGAGCGCGGCTCGAGCGCGGCCTCGAGCTCGAGATCACCGGGTCGCTCGTCTCGGCGCCGTTCGTGGACATGACCATCGCCGCGCTGACGAAGCGCGGCGTGAAGGTCGAGGCGCCGACCGTCGATCGGACGTTCGTCGCGAAACAAAAGGTGAAGGCGCGGTCGTTCGAGATCCCCGGCGACGCGACCGCCGCGACGTATCCCGCCGCGGCTGCCGCGATCTGCGGCGGCGGCGTCACCGTGGAGAACGTCGACGCGCACGAACGCGAGGGCGGGCAGGGCGACGTGCGCTATTTCTCGCTCCTCGAGGAGATGGGCTGCGGCGTCTCGCGCGGCAGAGGGGTCACGGTCCGAAGGGTCGGCCAGCTGCAGGGCATCGTCGCGAACGTCCGCGATTGCTCGGATGTGTTCCCGAGCCTCGCGGTCATCGCCACGCAATGCGAGACGCCGACCGAGCTCGGCGGGATCGCCCACACCCGCCTCCAGGAGAGCGATCGGATCCGCGCCGTCGCGGACGGGATCAACGCCCTCGGCGGAAGGGCGACGGCGTTCGGCGATTCGATCCGCATCGAGCCCGCACCGCTGCACGACGGCGTCGTGGACGCGAGGGGCGACCACCGCATCGCGATGGCGTTCTCGATCCTCGGCCTTCAGGTGCCCGGCATCGCGATCGAGGGCTCCGAGACCGTCGCGAAGACGTTCCCCGACTTCTACGCGATGCTCCAGGAGCTCGCGCGATGACGCGCGCGCCGGTCGTCCTCCGGGCCGAGCTGACGAAGTCGATCGGGCCGGGCGCGGCGTACCTGCTGACCCGCCTCTACCTCGCCGACGGGACGATCCTCGAGCAGACGAACCCCGGCCTGCCTGATCTCGAGAACGACTGGCAGGCTGTCGGGCGCGAGCCCGATCTTGCGACCGCCGCGGCGCGCCTGCGCCAGCAAGGATGGCTCGTCACCGCGGAGAGTTAGAGCGCGCGCTCGGCCTCGTCGAGCGCCGCACGCAGCTTCGCCAGCGCGGCGCGGATCTCGCTCGCGTTCCCGTGCAGCAAGGCATCGGCGAGCTCGGGCGGCGTCTTCGCGAGCCGCGTCGCGTCGCGGAAGCCCGGCCCCGCGAGATCGGCGACGTCCGCACCGACGCGCGCGAGCGCGCGCGCGACGAGGAGCGGCAGGCCCGAAAGCACCGCCACGATGCGGTCGTGCTCCGCGGCGGAGACGACGGTCGGGACCGCTCCGACGGCGCGCGCGAGATCGCCGGCCGCCGTCATCGATCGTTCGTCGGACCGGGCGGTCGGGACGAGGAAGAACGGCCGGTCCGTGAACAGATCCGCGCGCGCCGCGGCGTAGCCGCGCTCGGTCGTCCCGGCCATCGGGTGCCCGCCGACGATCCGTGCCGTCGCCGGGGCGGACGCGGCGAAGGCGTCCACGTCGCGCTTCAGGCTGCCGACGTCCATGAGGACCGCGCCGTCAGCGCGCGCGGCGAGTCTGCGCAGCGTCGGCACGACCTGGTCCAGCGGCGTCGCGACGACGATGACCTCGCAGCCCAGCAGGTCCTCGACCCGCGGGACGCTCGGGATATCGCCGGTCCCGGCCGGGTCGTACGCCCGGACCTCATGCGCGGTGCGGAGGGCGAGCGCGAGCGAGCCGCCGATGAGCCCGCAGCCGGCGATGCCGACGCGCATCAGGCCCGCACGGAGACCGGGCGGCCGACGGCTTCGGCGACCGCCGGCAGCATCGCCATCAGCCTCTCGAAGTTCTCGAACGTGAGGGACTGGAAGCCGTCCTTCAGCGCGTGATCGGGCGACGGGTGGACCTCGATGAGCAACCCATCCGCGCCCGCGGCCACGGCCGCGAGCGCGACCGGCGCGACCAGATACCACTTCCCCGTCCCATGGGATGGATCGGCGATGACGGGCAGATGCGAGAGCTTCTTCAGGAGCGGGATCGCGTTGATGTCGAAGGTGTTGCGGGTGTATTTCTCGAACGTCCGGATGCCCCGTTCGCAGAGGATCACGTTCTGGTTGCCCTTCGCGAGGATGTACTCCGCCGACAGGAGCAGCTCCTCGACCGTCGCCGACATGCCCCGCTTCAGCAGCACCGGCTTCGGCTGCTCGCCGCACGCGTCGAGGAGCGAGAAGTTCTGCATGTTCCGCGCGCCGATCTGCAGGCAGTCGGCGCGCGACGCGACGAGCTCGACGTCGGCGGGCGTGAGCACCTCGGTCACGACCGGCAGCCCCGTGGCGGCGCGGGCCTCGCTCAGGAGCTCGAGGCCGGATGGCCCGAGGCCGCGGAAGTGATACGGCGAGCTGCTCGGCTTGTACGCGCCGCCGCGCAAGAGCGAGGCGCCCGCGGCCTTCACCGCGCGCGCGGTGGCGAGCGTCTGCTCCCGAGATTCCACGGAGCACGGCCCGGCCATGACCGCGAGCGGTCGGCCGCTCCCGATCGCGACATCGCCGATGCGGACGATCGAGTCGGCCGGATGGACCTCGCGCGAGCTCAGCTTGAACGGCCGGCTGACGAGGACGATCTCCGCGACGCCGGGGAGCGATTCAAGCTGATCCGCGTATTCGCGTGCCGCGACGCCGAACGTCCCGATCGCCGTCCGCTCCGCCCCGGGGAGTGGGATCGCGGACAGGCCGAGCTCGCCGATGCGCGCGACGACGGCGTCGATCTCTTCCTTCGTCGCATCGCGCTTCATCACGACAAGCACGTCAGACCTCGACCGCCCAGGCGGGGCGCAGCCCCTTCGCTCCATGAAGGAACGCGTGCCGCACCTCGCGCTGAGACTTCGCGGTGTTCCAGCTCAAGAGGACGCGGATGCACTTCCCGAGCGCACCCGGGACCGGGATCTCCTGTCCGCACATGAGTGGCACGTCGGCCCAGCCGAGCTCGCGCGCGGCGAACGCCGGGAACTCAGCGTCGAGATCGGGTGTGACGGTGAACCAGACGTACCCGATGTCCTCCGCCCGGAGACCGTTCAGCCGCACGAGCACGTCGAGCAGCTCGCGCGTGCCCTTGAGGATCGCATCGCGGTCGTTGCGCTCGACGGTCGTCGCCCCGCGGATCCCGCGCGTCGCCATCACGACCTCCCCGCGTCGGCCATCGCGCGCACGAATGCCCGCAGGGCCGCCGCCTTGTCGGTCGCGGCGGTCACGGCGTCGATCGCCGCGCTACCGATCGCGACGCCGTCCACTAGACCACGCAGCGCCGCAGCGTGCGAGGGCTCGCTGATGCCGAACCCGAGCACGACCGGCACGCGCGCGTGGGCCTTCACCCGGCCGACGAACGCCGCGACGTCGGACCCGAGCGCGCGGCGGGCACCGGTCACCCCGGTGAGCGAGACGCAGTAGATGAAGCCGTGCGCCCGGGGGACGAGCCGGGCCAGCCGGTCGTCGGGTGTGGTGGGCGCGTAGAGGTCGATCCGCGCCACGCCGGCGGGCTCGAGGACCGCGTCGAACGGCGCCGACTCCTCGGCGGGAAGGTCGACGACGATGACTCCGGACACGCCCGCCACGCGGGCCTCGCGCGCGAACCGATCGAGCCCGTAATGCAGGAACGGGTTCGCGTAACCCATGAGCACCACCGGCACGTCTCGCTCGGCGACGACCGCGCGCGCCTCATCAAGGCAATCCTTCAGGGTGATGCCGTTCGCGAGCGCGACCTCGCTCGCGCGCTGGACCGTCGCGCCATCGGCAAGCGGATCGCTGAACGGGACGCCGAGCTCGAGGACGTCGGCGCCACCGTCGAGCGCCGCCCGGAGCAACGCGGGCGTCGACGCGCGATCGGGATAGCCGACCGTCAGGTAGATGGCGACCGCGAGCCGGCGCTCGGCCTTCGCCCGCGCGAACGCGCGCGCGATCCGTTCGGTGCCCGTCATCGCGGCGACCGTCATCCGAGCGCGCCCATGGCAGTCTCGAGATCCTTGTCCCCGCGACCCGACAGGCACACCAGCACGTCGAGCGCGGCGCCGTACTGCTCGCGGATGTTCGCCAGCTCGGCGATCGCGTGGGCCGGCTCGAGCGCCGGGATGATCCCTTCGGTCCGCGAAAGCAGGGCGAACCCTTCGAGCGCCTCGGCGTCCGTGCGGGCCACGTATTCGGCGCGGCCGCGCGCCGCGAGGTCCGCGTGCTCCGGTCCGACGCCGGGATAGTCGAGTCCCGCGGAGATCGAGTGCGTACCGCGGATCTGTCCATCCAATGACTGAAGGATCATGGTGCGTGTCCCATGCAATACACCTGCGGTGCCACCGACGATCGAGGCCGCATGCTCACCCGTCGCGATCCCGCGTCCACCCGCCTCCACTCCGCGAAGCTCGACGCCGGCATCCGCGATGAACGCGCTGAAGATCCCGATGGCGTTGGAGCCACCGCCGACGCAGGCGACCACCATGTCAGGGAGCCGCCCCAGGAGCAGCTGGGCCTGCGCCCGCGCCTCGCGACCGATCACCGACTGGAAGTCGCGGACCATCGTCGGGTAGGGATGCGGCCCGATGGCCGAGCCGAGCAGGTAGTAGGTCGAGCGCACGTTCGTGACCCAATCGCGGATCGCTTCGTTCACCGCGTCCTTCAGTGTCTTCGTGCCGCTCTCGACCGCGCGGACCTCCGCGCCCAGCAGCTTCATCCGGAAGACGTTCGGCGCCTGGCGGCGCATGTCCTCAGTCCCCATGTACACGATGCACTCGAGCCCGAGGAGGGCGCATGCCGCCGCGGAGGCGACGCCGTGCTGGCCCGCGCCGGTCTCGGCGACGACCCGATGCTTCCCCATCCGCTTCGCAAGCAGCGCCTGGCCGACCGCGCTGTTGATCTTGTGCGCGCCGGTGTGCGCGAGGTCCTCGCGCTTGAGCAGGACGCGCCGCAGGCCGACGGCCTCGGCGAGGCGTGTCGCATCGGTCAGCGGCGTCGGGCGGCCGACCCAGTCCCGGAGCAGTCGCGCGAGCTCAGCCTCGAACGCGGTGTCGGCGCGCGCCGCGAGATACGCCTGCTCGAGCTCCGCGACGGCGGGCATGAGCGTCTCGGGCAGGTACTGGCCGCCGAACTCGCCGAACCGGCCCTTCGAGCCCGTCATCGTCGTACCGCCGCGAGCGATCGGACGAGCGCACCGGGATCGGCCGCGGTCATGAGCGCGGTGCCGACGAGCACCGCGTCGACTCGGGCCGGCAGCGCCTCGACGTCGGCGGCCGAACCGATCCCCGATTCCGCGACGAGGAGCTGCTCCGGGCGCACGAGGCCGTGCAGCGCATCGACGCGGTCGCGGTCGAGCTCCGCCGGCACGCGCAGGTTGCGGGCGTTGACGCCGACGAGTGTCGCGCCCGACGCCACCGCGCGGACGAACGCGCGATGCTCGTGCGCCTCGACCAGCGCATCGAGCCCGAGGGCGCGCGCGGATCCCACGAACGACGCGAGGGTGGCGTCGTCGAGCGCCTCGGCGATGAGGAGCACCGCGGACGCGCCCGCATCCTTTGCCTCCCGGAGCTGCTTTTCGTCGACGACGACGTCCTTGCAGAGGAGCGGCAGATCCACGGCGGCGGCCGCCGCCGCGAGGTCCGCGATCGAGCCATTCCAGTGCCGCGGCTCGACGAGCACCGAGATGGCCGTCGCGCCGGCGTCCGCGTACATCCGCGCGAGCGACGCCGGGTCTGCGTCCGGGGCGAGCGTCCCCAGAGCAGGTGAGACGCGCTTCACCTCCGCGATCACCGCGATCCGCCCTCGTGCGCGCTGCGCGCGGATCGCGTGCACGAACGAGGGCCGCGCTTTCGCCGATCGCGTGATGGACGGCTCCGATGGACGCGCGTCCATGTCGGCGCGTCGTTCCGCCACGACGGTCTCGAGGAAGTCGCTCATGACAGCCCCGCGCTGAACGAGATCCAATGCTCGAGCGTGCGCTGCGCCGCGCCGTTCGCGATCGTGTCCGACGCGACCGCAACGCCGGCGCGAACGTCGGGCGCGAGCCCCGCGACGTAGCACGCCGCGCCCGCGTTCAGGAGCACCGCGGTCCGCGCGCCATCGCGCGCCTCACCCGCAACGACCGCGCGCGCGATGCCCGCGTTCGCCGCGCTGTCGCCACCGCGGACCGAGTCTCGTGGCGCGCGCTCGAGCCCCGCGGCTTCGGGGGTGAGCTCGCCCTCGCGGATCGTTCCGTCCCGCAGCTCCCAGGTGCGCGTCGGGCCGCTCGGCGAGATCTCGTCGAGACCCTCCGCGCTGTGCACGACGAGCGCGCGTTCCGCACCGAGCTCCCGGAGCACCGCCACCATCCGCTCGCCGAGCGCGGGCGATGGAACGCCGAGGAGCTGGCGCTTCACGCCAGCCGGGTTCGCGAGCGGGCCGAGGACGTTGAAGATCGTGCGGATCCCGATCTCGCGGCGGACCGGGCCGGCGTGGCGCATCGCCGGATGGAAGCGCGGAGCGAACATGAACCCGACGCCCACCTCGGCGATGCACGACGCGACGGACTCGGGACCGAGGTCGATCTTCACCCCGAGCGCCTCGAGCACGTCCGCGCTCCCGCACGCGCTCGACGCCGCGCGGTTCCCATGTTTCGCGACGCGCGCACCCGCCGCGGCAGCGACGATCGCCGCGACGGTCGAGATGTTGAAGGTGCCCGAGCGATCGCCGCCGGTGCCGCAGGTGTCGATCGCGCCGGCACGGATCGAGACTGGCACCGCCGCCGCACGCATCGCGGCCGCGAACCCCGCGATCTCCTCGACCGTCTCGCCCCGCACGGCGAGCGCCGCGAGCAGGGCGCCGAGCTGCGCGGGCGTCGCTTCGCCCTGCATCACCGACGTCATCGCGCTCTCGGCCTCGGCGCGCGTGAGCGTGCGACCTGATGCGACGACGCCGAGCGCCTCCCTAGCGTCCATTACTCACCGCCGCCGTCGGCGGCGTCCGCTGAAGGCTCTCTTACACCCTCGATGAAGTTACGCAGCATCGCCAGGCCGTCGGCCGACAGCACCGACTCGGGGTGGAATTGCACCGCTTCGAGCGGCAGCGTCCGATGGCGGATCGCCATGACCACGCCGTCGTCGCTCCGCGCGCTCACCTCGAGCTCGGGCGGCAGGGTGGCCGGATCGACCATGAGCGAGTGGTAGCGGGTCGCGACCGTCGGGTCGGGCACACCCGCGAATACGCCGCGGCCGTCGTGCCGGATCGGCGAGGTCTTGCCGTGACGCGCCGTTGGCGCGCGGACGACCGCCGCGCCGAACGCGACCGCGGCACATTGCAGGCCGAGGCACACGCCGAGCGTCGGGATCCCCCGCTCCGGCGCGAGACGGACCAGCTGCGGCGAGCGGCCCGCCACCTCCGGCCGCCCCGGACCGGGCGAGATGACGACGCGATCCGGGCGCGCGTCGAGCGCGGCGTCCAGTCCCGGATCGTCGGCCCGCAGCACGTTGACCTCGGCGCCGAGCCCACTCATCGCCTGCGCGAGGTTGAAGGTGAACGAGTCGTAGTTGTCCACGAGCAGCACGCGGATCATGAGCGCACCGCCTGCCCATCCACCAGCTCGATCGCCCGGAGGAGCGCGCCCGCCTTCGCGCGCGTCTCGGCCTCCTCTGCCGCGGGATCGGAGTCGGCGACGATGCCCGCGCCGGCCTGGATCCGGCAGACGCCATCGGCGATGAGCGCGGTCCGGATCGCGATGCATGTGTCGAGCGACCCGTCGAACCCGAGGTACCCGACCGCGCCCGCGTAGGTCCCGCGGCGGTCGGTCTCCAGCTCGGCGATGCGCTCCATCGCGCGGATCTTCGGCGCGCCCGACACGGTCCCGGCCGGGAAGCACGCGCGGAACGCGTCGAGCGCGTCGATGTCGTCGCGCAGGACGCCCTCGACGACGGACGTGAGATGCATGACGTGCGAGAAGCGGTCGACGCGCATGAGCTCCGGGACCCGCACTGTCCCCGGCTTCGACACCCGGCCGACGTCGTTCCGGCCGAGGTCGACGAGCATCACGTGCTCGGCGCGCTCCTTCTCGGAACCGCGGAGCTCGGCCTCGCATGCGGCATCGGCCTCGGGATCCGCGCCGCGCGGGCGCGTGCCGGCGATCGGATGCATCACGAGCGTGCGGCCTTCGACGCGCACGAACGGCTCGGGCGACGCGCCGACGAGGACCGCGTCGGGCGTCTCCAGCAGGAACATGTACGGCGACGGGTTCACGTGCCGCAACGCGCGGTAGAGCGCGAGCGGCTCAGGCGCCGGGCGGATGTCGAACCGCTGCGCGAGGACGATCTGGATGCAGTCGCCGTCCGCGATGAGCTCGCGCGCGCGGCGCACGAGGCTCTCGTATGCCGCGGGCGTCATGTTCGCGCGCATCGTCCGCGTGACGCGTTCGGGCGCCGGCAGCACGAGCGGCGCGTCGAGTAGCGCATCGAGCTCCGCCAGGCGGCGTTCCGCGGCGGCGCGGTCCCCGTCGGCCACGTGGGCGACGAGGAGCATCGTGTGCCGGAGGTGGTCGAAGGCGACGACTGTGTCGTAGATGCCGAAGACCGCGTCCGGGAGACCATGCGGATCGCGTGGAGCGAGTGGCAGACGCTCGAAGTGCCGCGCGGCCTCGTAGCCCACGTAGCCGACCGCGCCGCCGGAGAATCGCGGCAGGCCGGCGGCGCCGCTCCGCGAATAGCCGGCCATCGCGCGGCGGAGCGCCGCGAGCGGATCGCCGTCTCGAGACACGATGACGTCGCGCGGGGCGACGCCGATGAACGAGTAGCGGCCCATCCGCTCCCCGCCCTCGGCGCTCTCGAGGAGGAACGCGCCGCCGAGCCGGCGCAGCTTCGCGAACGCGGACACCGGCGTCTCGAGGTCGGCCATGCGCTCGCGCACGACCGGCTCCAGCCGGATCACGCTCGCCACCGCGCCCGCCACTCGCCGCTCCCTGGGTCTTGAAAAAGCAAAGACCCTCGCTCCCATCTCGGGACGAGGGTCGTGGTGCCACCCGATCTCGGCCGCTTCCAAATTCGGAAGCAAGCCCTCAGCCTGCGCGATCACGCAGCGCCCGGCGATAACGGCGGGCCTCCGGCCACGGCTACTAGCGCGATCCGCGTTCGCCGCGGCGTCTCGCGGGATCCATTCGCCTCGTCCGCCGTCCCGGCTTACACCTGTCCCGGTTCGCTACACGGCTCGCGTCGGCTACTCGTCCCCGCTCGAACGACGTTATCCCCAATCGTAGCCCCGTTCCGACTGGCCGAGCAAGGCACCGCCGAACTGGCTGATGGAAATGGGCAGGCCGCTTGCTCCCTACGATCGACGTATGGCCGTCCGCAGCGTCCTCCGAGGCCCTGGCCGCCCGCTCGGGCCGATGGCCGTGCGCTCGACCCTCCCGTCGCACACGCCGGCCGAGATCCGGGCCGTCCTCCGTGGGCTCCCGATGGCCACCGGCTACACGGTCACCGTGAAGCCGCTCCGCTACCGGTCCAGCCCACACCTCGTGGCGTTCACGTTCTGGGAGTCACGCGAGATGCTCATCCAGGTCCCCGAGCCGTTCGAGCCGTTCCGCGAGCTCGTGGATCTGGGCTCACGCGGCGTTCCGCTCGTGCCGTTCCGCACCCGGCGCGAGGTGATCCGGTTCCTCTATCTCCACGAGTTCTGTCACTGGTGGCTCTACCTGACCCACGGCTGGGGCACCTCTGCCGAGGTGCTCTGCGACACGTTTGCGTTCGACAACTTCCGCAAGCGTGACGTCGTGTCGCCGCCGCGGTGGCGCCGTCCACGCGAGCGCCTCATCCCAGCGACGCTGACCCGAGCGGCGCGTCAGCGCTGATGGGCGGTCCTAGGCGCTGACCTCGGCCCCGGCACGCGCCGCGAGGTAGCCCGCGAACAGGGCGTGCGGGTCGAATCCGACGAGCCGTTCCGCATCGGTCACGAAGTTCGAGAGCGCGTTGATGTCGTAGACGTACGGCAGGCCGTCCCGCGCGGCCACGAGGTACTCCACACCCCCGACGTCGATCGATCCGGCCTGCGCGATCCGAAGCACGTCGCGGACGATGTCGGCGGCCGGCGTCACGGCCTCGATCTTGAGCTGCCGCTTCACCGGCGCCTCGGCCACGCAGTTCGACCACTTCGTGGCATCGCTCCCGCTCGGCTGAGCGAAGTCGGTCTGGCAGATGTCGGCGGGGCAGAGGTTGAAGTCGGTCTGCCGGTCGTTCGTGATGCGGATCGCGTAGAGGTACTCACCGTCGAGGAACTCGACGCGAGTGATGGTTCCGTCCTCGGTCTCGAGGTACTCCTGAACGAGCGCGGTCCCATCCGGTCCGAGGTCGATGCCGGCGACCGCGGCCGTCGCGAGCTCGTCGGCGGTGTCGAAGCGCCGCATGAGCGCGCCGGATCCGCCGACGTTCGGCTTCACGATGACCGGGAAGCGCAGCCCGACGGCCGCCGCCGCGAGACGGCTCGCGTCGTTGACGACGCGAGCGCGCGGCGCGCGGATCCCGAGCCGATCGAGGAGGAGGAGCTGCAGGGCTTTCGACGTCTCGAGCCGGAACGATGCGCTGCCGTTCACGACCGGGACGCGCCGCTCCTCGAGGAACGGGAGGAACTGCCGGGCGAACGCGATGCTGGGCAGATGGCCGCGGACGTACGACGACGGAGAGATCTTGTTGAGCGCGAGCGACCACTCGGGGGCGCGGGCGGCGGGATCGAACGACTGCTCGTTGGCGAACACGCGCTCGAACGGGAGGCCCGCGTCGTCTAGAGCCGCGAACAGCGGCTGGAGCCACGCCTCGTTCTCGTACAGGACCCCGATCGGCCGCATCTGCCGCCCTCCCCTTGAAATCCGAGTATGACGCTCGGAATTCGGAACGACCAGCGAAGCACGTTCATTCCGCGTTCGGCGTGGCGGTCGCCGAGAGACCGTCCGCTAGGCTCCGCGATCGTGGGGACCCTCGATTTCGGACCATTCCTGAGCCTGTCCCCCGCCGTGCGAGCCCGATTACTGGCGGCGAGCGCGGTCGCGAGTTTCGCGCCTGGCGAGACGCTGGTGACCGAGGGCGAGCCACCCGGCGACGTCATCGCGCTTTCGTCGGGGCGCGTCCGGGTCATGACCGGCGATCGCCTACGGACGCTCACGACGATGGCCGCGCCCGCGGTCGTCGGCGAGATGGCGGTCGTGCTCGACCAGCCGCGCAACGCGACCGTCGTCGCGATGACGCCATCCGCGGGCGTGCGGATCCCCAAGGCCGCGCTCCTTGAGGCGATCGCGTCCGATTCGGACTTCGCCCAGGAGCTGCAGGCCTTCGCCGGACTGCGCGCGGCGACCAACTTCTTGAAGCGCGACAGCCCGTTCGCCGACCTGCCGTCGGAGGCGATCGCCGATCTCGCGGCGCACCTCGAGCCGGTCAGCTTCGCGGCGGGCGATCGGATCCTCAAGCAGGGTGAACGGGGCGACGATGCGTACCTCGTACGGAGCGGCGACGTCGAGGTGATCCGCGAGCTCGACGGCGCGGTCCGGCCCGTCGGCCGCGTCGGCCCCGGCGCCTTCCTCGGCGAGGTCTCGATCTTCACCGGCGCCGCGCGCAGCGCGACCGCCCGCGCCGCGACCCCGGTCCGCGCCTTCCGGGTCAGCGGCGACACCGTCCGTTCGGTGGTGAAGAAATACCGGCAGGTCGTCGCGCGGCTCGAGGTGACGATGCAGGCGAAGCACGCCCCGCAGCGGACCGGGTCGGTCCGCGTCCTGCCGGCGCCCGACGATCCGTCCAGCGTGATCCTCCACGAGCCCAAGACCGGCACGTACCTCCGCCTCTCGACCGAAGGCCTTGCGATCTACGAGGACCTCGACGGCGATCGCAGCCTTCGTGAGCTCGCGATGCGCCACGCCGAACGAAGCGGCCGCGACGATCCCGCGACGGTCTTCGCGACGGTCGCGACGCTCCAGGCCGCCGGCCTCGTGACCACGCCGCGGATCGCGGGCGACGAGCCCGACGCGCGCCTCATGCGGCTCCTCGACCTCGTGCTCGCCCCCCGGCTCGAGATCAAGGACGCCGACGCGCTCGCGTCCGGCCTGTACCGGATCTTCCGCCCGCTCTTCACGCGACCGGCGATGATCGCTGCGTTCGCCCTCGGTGCGGTCGGCGCCGTCGCCCTCGAGCGGACGTTCCGCCAGTCGTCGCCGACGGACTTCGGCCTCGGCGGACTCGCCGTCGCGTTCGGCGGGCTCGCGCTCGCCGGGATCGGGCACGAGGCCGCGCACGCGATCGCGACGAAGGCGGAGGGCCGGCGCGTGGGGCGTGCCGGGATCGGGCTCATGATGTTCACGCCCGTCATCTGGGTGGATACATCGGACGCATGGTTCATCGGTCGGACGCGGCGGGCGATCGTGAACTCGGCCGGGCCCCTGTTCAACTTCGCGCTCGCCGGGCTGCTCGGGATCGTCGCCGCGGTGTCGAGCGGCCGCGTCCAGGACCTCGCCGTGTGGCTCGCGATCGCGAACCTAGTGAGCGTCGTGTTCAACCTCTCGCCGCTCCTCGAGTTCGACGGGTACTACGTGTTGTCCGACCTCGCGAACGTGAATGCCCTGCGGCGCAAGGCCCTGCGGTTCGTCTTCGCCGACCTCATCCGCCACCCGCGGCGTCTCCGCTCACGCCTCGAGGCGGGCTTCCTGGCGTACACGCTCGCCGCGACGCTCTACGTGCTCGCGATGACCCTCCTCGTCCTCTCGGGCGTACCTGGGATCGTCCGCGGCATCGTCCCGCCGTCGTTCGGCGACGAGGTCCGGCTGCTCGCCGGCGCCGGCGTCGCGCTCGTGATGTCGGGGATGCTCGTGATGCCGTTCGTGAGCGAGATCGGTGGCGCGGTGAAGAGCGCCGAACCCGGCGCGGTGCACGCCGAGCGGCTCGAGGAGCGGATCTCCAAGACCGACCTCAGCGCGGCGGTCTCGGCGAAGACCTCGTCGCCGGTGCTCCGCGCACCGTCTGAGACCCGCCGCTAGACGAGCGGGAGCTCCGCCCGCGCGGTGTACCGCGGGCCCTTCGGCGACAGCACGCTCTCCACGACCGCGATCCGGTCGACCCGCGTCCGCAGATCGGGGATGCCGAGCGCGTCGACCGCCGCGACGATCGTCCGCGCTTCGGGGCCCGTCGCCTCGTCGCGCACCCGGGCGAGGGTGAGATGCGCCGCGAACGGCCGGTCGTCGAACTTGATCCCGCGCGTGCGGAGCTCGCCGGTCACGCCCGCGGCGAGCGTCGCGAGCCCCTCCTGCCCCTCCCCGATCCCGAGCCAGACCACCCGCGGCCGTCCCGTCGGCGGGAACCGGCCGGCGCTCGCGAACGACAGGTCGAAGGCCGGCCGGCCCGCGGCGGCGTCGCGCGCGGCCGCGATGACGGCGTCCAGCTGCTCGTCGGGGGTCCAGCCAAGGAACGCGAGCGTGAGGTGCATGAGGTCCGCGCGGACCGGCTTGATCGCCGGGAGCGCCGGGGGCAGGAGCGCGGCGGCGCGGTCGGTGAGCTCACTGGGGAGCGGGACCGCGACGAACAGCCGCACAGACCGAGGCTAGGGCGGGCGCTAGAAAGCGGCGGCCTGCACCTGGTCGGAGATCAGCAGCACCATGAACGCGGCCGCGAGGACGATCGTGAACGCCGCCAGCAGCGCCGTGCGCAGCCGAGGGTCATGCTCGACGGTCTCCCGGATCTCGAGAACGATGGTGCTCACGCAGCGGTCTTAAGCAATCCTCATGCCGCCCGTTATGCCCTCGCTCGCTCGCTATGTGGCGAGTGTGTATCGGCGCCGGGATCGCGCGCGTGCGCTAGGGCTTGGCAGGCAGTCCCCTCGCCCGTGCGAGGCGTGCGGTCATGGCGGTCGGCGGGTGTCTCAGGAGCGAAGGCTCGTCCGAAGGAACGGCTGCCGTCTCGGACGCACGTGACGAGCGAGCGACGGAGGCACCCGCCGACCGCAACCGCACGGGTGAGCTACGCGGGCGTCGGGGCGGGAGCTGGTCCCTTGCCTGTTTCAGGGCCGCGGCGCTTCGTCTCGGGTGCGCCCGCGGCGGGAGCACCGCTCGGGGGCGTCGTGCCGCCACCGGCGGTCGATGCCGCGACCGGCAGCTGGCCGAGGTGCCCGTCGACCAGGGTGTTGAACTCGTCGGAGCTGAGGGTCTCCTGCTCGATGAGCCGGGCGACCACCACGTCGAGCAGGCTCCGGTACTGCGTCAGGAGCTCGTACGCCCGCCGGCGGGCGCGGTCGACGATCTCGTGGACTTCGCTGTCGATGAGCTTGGACGTCTCCTCGGAGTAGTTCTTCTCCTCCTGGATCTGGCGGCCGAGGAAGATGAGCTCGTCGGTCTTGCCGTACTGGAGCGGGCCGAGCTTCTCGCTCATGCCGTACTTCGTGACCATCTGGCGGGCCATCTCGGTGGCCTTCTCGATGTCGTTCGACGCGCCGGTCGTGACGTCGCCGCCGAGGTGGAGCTGCTCCGCGGTCCAGCCGCCGAGCGCCGCGGCGATGTCGTCCTCGAACTCGCGCTTCGTGCGGAAGTACCGGTCCTCCTGCGGGAGGGACCAGGTGACGCCCATCGCCATGCCGCGCGACACGACCGAGATCTTGTGGACCGGGTTCGTGTTCGTGAGCAGCTTGAAGCAGAGGGCGTGTCCGGCCTCGTGGTAGGCGACGATGTTCTTCTCCTTCTCGGAGATGACGCGCGAGCGCCGTTCGGGTCCGAGCGAGACCTTCTCGAGGGCCTCCTCGAAGTCGATCTGGGTGATGACCTTCCGGTTCCGGCGCGCGGCGAGGATCGCGGCCTCGTTCACGACGTTCGCGAGGTCGGCGCCCGAGAAGCCGGGCGAGATCTGGGCGATCCGGAGGAGGTCGACGCTCTTGTCGAGCGGCTTGCCGCGGACGTGGACATCGAGGATGCCCTTGCGGCCCTTGATGTCGGGACGGTCCAGGACCACCTGGCGGTCGAACCGGCCGGGCCGGAGGAGCGCCGGGTCGAGGACGTCCGGGCGGTTCGTCGACGCGAGGACGATGACGTTCGTCCCCGTGTCGAAGCCGTCCATCTCGACGAGGATCTGGTTGAGCGTCTGCTCGCGCTCGTCGTGCGAGCCGCCGAGGCCGGCGCCGCGCTGGCGGCCGACCGCGTCGATCTCGTCGATGAACACGATGCAGGGCGCGTTGCGCTTCGCCTGGTCGAACAGGTCGCGCACGCGCGACGCGCCGACGCCGACGAACATCTCGACGAACTCGGAGCCCGAGATCGAGAAGAACGGCACGCCGGCCTCGCCGGCGACCGCGCGCGCGAGCATCGTCTTGCCGGTGCCGGGCGGGCCCACGAGGAGCACGCCGCGTGGGATGCGCGCGCCGAGCGTCGAGAACTTCTCCGGGTACTTGAGGAACTCCACCACCTCGGTGAGCTCCTGCTTCGCCTCGTCGACGCCCGCGACGTCGTCGAAGGTCACGGTCGGCTTGTTGCCGATGAACATCCGCGCCCGGGACTTCCCGAACGAGAGCGCCTGGTTATTCGTGCCTTGGGCCTGCCGCATCATGTAGACGAAGAACGCGCCGATCAGCAGGACCGGCAACAGGCTCAGCAGGACCGAGCCGATGATCCCGAAGGTCTGCGATTCCTTCGTCAGGTTGAGCGTCACACGGCTGCTCGGCGCCTGGGTGGCGTTGTAGTCGACCACCAGCTTCTGGAACGCGCCGCCGTCGTTCGCGCCGATGTTCACGGTCTCCGTCGAGTTGTCCGACTTCACCAGCGTGGCCGCGTCGGTGCCGAGGTTGACCGTCTTCACCTGGCCGCTCTGGATCTCGGAGACCGCCTTGTCGTAGGAGACGACCTGCGCCGAGGGGCTCTGGGCCCGGTAGGCGTAGAGGAGCGCCACGCCCATGAGGACGAGGAGCACCGTCAGGATGCCGTTCTTGAAGATGCGGTTGTCGAAGTTCGTCGCTCGGTCCTCTCTCATCCCGTCCGGACGCGTTCGCTGCTATCGATGTTACCCGTGTAACGTCGCAATGCTTCGATCTGTGCCGGTGGCGGGTTCGCGACGATCCACCGGCCCGGATCGGCGTTTCCAGTGGCATGTTTCAGGCCGACCACCCACCAGACCTCGCCCGAGCCCGTCGCCACGAGCGGATGCGTCGCCCGGGCCGCGGCCGGCACTTTGGCGTCGGTGAAGAGGTCCTGGACCTTGATACGAAGCCGCCCGGCCAGCCGATCTCCCGGGCGCCGTCCGCGGACCACGAGCTCGCCGTCCTTGGGCGCCGGTGCGCTGAACGTACCGGACCGATGTGAACCAACTGTGAAGGTCCAGCCGCGCCATTCAACTACTCCATCGCCAAGGGGCAGCTCGGGAGCGGGCGCCTCGTGGGCCGCCGGGGAGCCTTCGATGCGAAGACGGTCGTATTCCCGGATCGCACGGCCGCCGGGCAGGTCGAGGCTCGCGCTGCCGTCGCGTTCGGTGGCCAGCGCGGCTAGCGCGGCGCGGTGCTTCGCTGCCAGCGAACGGCCGGTCGCGCGGGTCCAGGCGAGGGCGAGGGCGTCGTCGACGAGCGCGGCGTCGAGGCGGTCGAGGGAGATGCCGTCGTTCGTGCCTGCGGCCGCGAGGGTCCGCTCGGCGGCGCGATCGATCGCGTCGGTCGCGGTCGCGGCGGCCTCGGCGAGCCGCGCGAGCGCGGCTTTCGCTTGCGGATTGATCCGCTCGAGCTCGGGTAGGACCTTGTGCCGGATCCGATTGCGGGCGTACTTCGGATCGGCGTTCGAGCGGTCCTCACGCGGCTCGACGTTCGCGTGCTCACAGATGGCGAGCGTGTCGGCGCGGCCGATCGCAAGGAGCGGCCGGACGATGTCGTCGCGGCGCGGGCGCATGCCGGCGAGCCCGGCGATGCCGCTCCCGCGCGTGAGATGGAGGAGGACCGTCTCGGCCTGATCGTCGCGGGTATGGCCGGTGGCGATGAGCGTCGCGCCGACGTCGCGGGCGGCGCGGCGGAGGAATGCGTAGCGCTGCTCGCGGGCGTCGTCCTCGCTCGTCGGGGGCGCGTCGGCGCGGCCGAGGCGGATCGTCGCGCCGCGCGATTGCGCGAGATCGGCGACGAACTGCGCATCCTTCGCGGCCGCTTTGGGGCGCAGGCGATGATCGAAGTGCGCGACGTGGAGGTCGAGGCCGAGCTTCGGCGCGAGCTCGCTCAGCAGGAGCAGGAGCGCGACGGAGTCGGTGCCGCCGGAGACCGCGACGACGACGGGCCCGGGCGGGAGGAGGTCGTGCTCACGCACGAACGCGAGGACGGTCGCGCGGATCGATCGAGTCGTTGACAACGGTGGCTGGGGGGGGATTCGGACCCCCGACCAACGACTTATGAGTCCGCTGCTCTACCGCTGAGCTACCCAGCCGCTTCATCGTCGATTTTACGGTGATTCCTCGCGTGATCACGCAGACGCTTGCGAAACTCCGTTTCGTTCATTGCGCCTTTCCGCTGGTTGCATAGCCCACACGCGGGCAGGATGTTCGTTATGTCGTTGCTGCCGCCACGGCTCAGCGGCACGCGGTGGTCAGCCTGAAGCGGTCCCTCGCAGCCGCAGTAAGCGCAGCGGTGTTCGTACTCGACCAGCAACTGCATCCACTCAGCGCTGGTGAAGTTGCCTGGAGCGCCCAACTCCCGAGCGCGGCGCCTTTGCCAGAGCGTCCTCCGCTTCTCGGGGTATTTCTCGCGATACCGCTTGTGGCCCGCCCTCACCTGCTCCGGATGCCGTTGTTTGTAGGCGCGATCGCGTGCGAGCCGCTTCTCGGGATTGTTCGCGCGCCAGCGCCGCATCGCCTCTTTCGAGTGCTCGAGGTGACGCAGCCAAGTTCGCCTGATGTACTCCCGTTGGTACTGGCGCCGCTCTTCCGGATCCTTCCGGGGCATGGTTGCTTCCTACCAACATCGCGGAGTCGGTGCAATAGGACCAACAAGAAAAACGCCCGGCCAACGCCCGGGCATTCTGTTGCGGGAGCGCGATTCGAACGCGCGACCTTCGGGTTATGAGCCCGACGAGCTACCGCTGCTCCATCCCGCGAAGGTCATTCTACGACCTTCGCGTCATTCGCGCTCGCGACTTCAGCGCGCTCCGAAGAACAGCGCGATCCACTTCTGCATATGTGAGGCAGATGGCGCGTTGATCACCGCGGCGGGAGCGACCGGCTCCTGCTGCACGCCGATCAACGCTTCGCCCGGCAGCACGTACCCGTAGTCGCGCGCCTTGTTCACGACGTAGTCGTCCGTCTTTTTCGCCGCGACGTCAGCCGCGAGCTGCGCGTGCGTCGCCTCCGCGGCCGCGATGTCCGCGCGATACACCGCCGCCTGCCGCGCGAGCGCGCTCCGTTGCACCTCGATCGCCACGAACGCGCTCGCGAGGAGCAGCCCTGCGACCAAAAGCAGTAGCGCCAGGGACGGACGGCCGAGCGTCGCCACCGCCTCGCGGCCCGCCGCCGACGCCCCGCGCGACCGCGTCGACCGCCCGCCGGCCCGCGAACCCTTCCGCATCGCCGCCATCATCGCCCCTCAGGCCACTCCGGTGGAAGCCCCTCCGCCTTCCCACCGGCCGCGGCGAACGCCAGCCACCCCAGCAGCCCGAGGACCGACCGCGCCGGCCGAATGTCCGGCACGCCGCTGACGAAGCCGGCCGCGATCACCGGCCGGTCGGCCCAGATGACCCCTGCGTCGTTGCGGACCTTCTCGAGCGACCCGGTCTTGTGGGCCACGCGCGTCCCCGCGGGCAGGTAGCGGCGGATGAGCGCATCGTCCTGGGTCGCCTCGAGCACGGCGAGCACGGCGTCGGAGGTCCTCCGGTCGACGAGCTCGCCGCGCACGAGCCGCAGGAGCAGGCCGGCCATCTCGCGCGGGGTCGCGACGTTGTCGAGGCCGCGGTTCGCCGCCTCGAAGTCGAACATCTTCCGCTGCAGCTTCGTCCGGACGCAGCCCCACTCGCGCATCCGCTCCGCGATCCGCACGACCCCGATCCGCTCCATGACCCGATTCGTCGCGGTGTTGTCGCTGACGATCGTCATGAGCGTCGCGTGGTCGCGCAGGCTGAGCTCGGTCACGCCCGGCACGCGCCCGAGGACACCGGTGCCGGGCATGTGCTTCCCCACCGCGAGCCGCTCGTCGAGCGAGAGCCGGCCCTCCGCCGCCTCCGCGTACACGGTCATGAGGATCGGGATCTTGATCACCGACGCCGCCGGGTACGCCTCGTCGGCGTCGCGCTCGTAGATGGTCCGGCCGTCGGCGTCGAGCACGACGAGCCCGGCCTTGCCCGCGAGCGCCGCCGCGCCGCGATCGAGCGCCGCCCAGGAAACGTTCACCCGCGCATCCGCTCGCGCACCCGCGCGCGATCCGCCAGCCGCGCCATCCCGAGGCCCTCGACCGCGAACGACGCGGCCGCGCTCGCGAACGTCGCGGCCGCGATGAGCTCGAGTCCCTCGGCCAGCCCGAGCGCCAGGCTCGCGGCGAACGCGTCACCCGCACCGGTCTGGTCGACGACCGCAGGGACGGCGAACGCGCGGACGTGCGTCGTGGCCCCGCGGGCGTGGAGATCGGATCCGCGCTCGGCCCGCGTCACGACGACCGTCGTGAACGGCAGCCACGCCGAGTCCTCGGCGTGGTCCTCCTCGCTCACGACGACCGCGTCGACCTGGGGCAGCAGCGTCGCGTAATCGCGCCACCGCGCCGCCTGTACGGTCCCGTCCTTCGCGAACGATCGGAGCATTCCCTGCGCCGCCAGCACGCGCTTCGCCCCGGACCACGGCGCGAAGAGCGACGCATCGAGCTCGCACGCGATCGACCCGAGGAGCACGGACTTCGGCGCGGCGACCGCGCGGCCGACGTCGGCGCGGGTGATCGGCGCCGCTCTCGCGAGCAGCCGCAGCGTCCGATTCCCGGCGGCGTCGTACGTGAAGCCGAACGTCGTCGTCACACGGCTCGGCAGAACGCGGAGGGTGATGCCGAGCTCGCCGCAGAGCGTCTCGAGCGCGCCCCGCTCGGTCGGGCCCGCGCGGGTCACGAGCGTCACGTCCGCTCCGAGCTTCGCCGCGGTCGCGGCCCCGTACAGCGCCGATCCGCCGAACCGCCACCGCCCGTCGGCGAACTCGTCCCGCGCGGCGTGGCCGATCGCGAGGAACGACGTCCTAGACATTGAAAAGGACGTTGATCGTCTCGCCGTCCTGTACGACGTAGGCCTTGCCTTCCGTGCGAAGGAGCGCCTGCTTCCGCGCGTTCGCCTCGCTGCCGGCTTTGATCAGGTCGTCCCAGCGGATCACCTCGGCGCGGATGAAGCCACGCTCGAGATCGGAGTGGATCGCGCCGGCGGCCTGTTGCGCCGTCGATCCCTTGTAGATCGTCCACGCGCGTACCTCGTCCTCCCCCGCGGTGAAGAACGACGTGAGGCCGAGCAGGTCGTACGTCGCGTGGACGATCCGCTCGAGCGGCGCCTCGGCGAGTCCGAGCTCAGCGCGAAAGGCGGTCGCTTCGCCGGGCGGGAGCTCCGCGATCTCGGCCTCGATCTTCGCGCACACGGCGACGACCGCGCTGCCCCTGTGCTTCGCCGCGGCCGCGCGCAACGGGTCGAGGACCGTGTCGGGCGACGCCACGTCCGACTCGTTGACGTTCACGACGACGAGCTGCGGCATGAGGGTGAGAAATCGATAGCCGCGGATGAGCCGCTGCTCCTCCGGATCGACGTCAAGATCGCGCAGCGGCGTCTCGGCCTCGAGCGCCGGCTTCGCGCGCTGGAGGAACGCGCGCTCACGGTCCTTCGTCTCGCGATCGGGACCCTTCGCGCCTCGCAGCTCGCGCTCGAGCGAGTCGAGACGCTTCTCGACGATCGCGTGGTCCGAGAACAGCAGCTCGAGGTCGAGCGTGGCCATGTCGCGGAGCGGATCGACCGAGCCCTCGGGGTGCGGCACCGACGGATCGGTGAACGCGCGCACCACGTGCACGAGGGCATCCGAGTTGCGCAGGTCGCCGAGCTTCTTCGGGCTGATGCCTTCACCGGCAGTTGCGCTCTTGGCCAAGCCGAGATCCCGGTACGTGATCTCGGCGAACGTCGTCTTCTTTGGCTTGAACAGCGCCGAGAGCTTCTCGACCCGCTCGTCTGGCACCTTCGCGACGCCGATGTTCGTCTCCCCCTCGGCTCCCGCGAACGCGCCGGTCGAGGCATGTCCACCGGTGAGGAGGTTGAAGAGGGTCGTCTTCCCGACGTAGGCGAGCCCGGTGATCGTCGAGCTGAGGTTCAACCGAGCGTCGCGGTCTCGACCGCGGGCAGGTCCTCGCCGAAGATCGTCCGCGCGACGCCGCGGAACCGATCGGTCGACCCGGTCGCGAATACGCGGTGCTCCGGGGTGCCACCGGAGCGCACCAGGCGGTGCGACGCGAGCACCTCGCGCACGGCGAGCGCCGTCGTCGCGGCGGAGTCCACGACCCGAACACCCGGACCGGCCACCCGCTCGATGACCGCGCGCAGCAGCGGGTAATGCGTGCAGCCGAGGAGGAGCGTGTCCACGACCGGCTGCACGACGCCGCCCTCGGTCAGCAGCGGCTGGACGTAGCCGCGCACCGCGACCTCGGCCTCGGGGCTGTCGGCGTTGCCGCTTTCGACGAGCGGCACGAGCGCGGGACAGGCCTGCTGGATGACGTCAGCGAGCGGATCGAGGTCCCGCAGCGCGCGCGCGTATGCGCCGGACCGGACGGTCGCGGCCGTCGCGAGGACTCCGATGGATCGCCGCGCCGATGCCGAGATCGCGCTGGCGGCGCCGGGGCGAACGACCCCGATGATCGGGACCGGCGAATCGTCGCGGACCACGTCGAGCGCGACCGAGGTCGCGGTGTTGCAGGCGAGGACGATGAGCTTGCACTCGCGTGCGGCGAACCAGCGAAGCGCCTCGAGCGTGAAGGCGACGATCTCGTCCGCGGGCCGCGGCCCGTAGGGCATGCGCGCCTCGTCGCCGAGGTAGATGGTGGCTTCGCTCGGGAGCTGTCGCCGGAGCTCGCGCAGCACGGTGAGTCCGCCGACGCCGGAGTCGAAGACCCCGATGGGCAGGTCGGCTGCCGCGCTCACCGCTTCCGTTGCTGGCTGACGAGCGCGTTCGCGAGGTTGGCGATCGCCTGCGACGCCGGCGCGTTCGCGTTGGCGAGCACGAACGGGTTCTGCTTGTTGTTCGACTCGCTGATGAGCTTCCAATCGGACGGGATCTCGCCAACGACCGGCAGGTTCAGCGCGTGCTCCATGCCACCCTTCGAGAGTCCGGCGGTGAGGTCGGACTGGTTCACGACGAGGAGGATCGGCTTCTGGCCCTTGTACCCGAGGGCCTCGAATGTGTCTATCGCCGAGCGCGTATTCGCGATCGTCGAGCCCTGGTACGTGATGATGATGAGGATCACATTCGCCGCGTCGAGGATCGCGAGCGTGTCCTCCGACAAGCGGCTCGGCGAGTCGACGATGACGTAGTCGTGATCGAGGGCGAGCAGGCCGATCGCGTTCGTGAGCTCCGATGCCGCGACGAGGTCAGCCTCCTCAGGACGCGGCGGCGCGAGCAGGACGGCGATGCCGCCCGGACCTTCCCAGATCGCCTCGGGGAGCGACGCGCGCATCGCGGCGCCCGCGGGCAGGTCGACGATCGAGCGCGTCGCGGGTGGGACCGGCAGGAGGTGGCGCACCGCGCCGAATTGCATGACGCCGTCGAAGAGCGCGACCGACGCGCCGTTCCGGCGCAGCACGCACGCGAGGTTGACCGCGATCGTCGTCTTCCCGGTCCCGCCCTTCGGCGAGTACACCGCGATGACCACACCCTGGCCCTCGCGCCTCGCATCCTTCGAACCACCGAGCGCCGAGGCGAGCTCGTTCGCACCACCCGGGAGCACGAACACCGCGTCGATCCCGAGCTCGGGACGCGGATCGACCGGCCGCTGCGGCACGGTGACCACGATGATCCGCGTACCCGGGGAGGCCGCGCGGATCCGCTTCGCGACGTCGAAGCCCGTGATCTTCCCCTGGAGGAGCGCATCGACGAGGACGACGTCGGGCTTCTCGGTCGTCGCCTGGGTGATCCCGGTCTCGGCGGAGGCCTGCACGCCCGCGACCTCGATGTCCTTTTCGCGCGCGAGCATCCCCTTGAGATGCTCCGCGACCTGCGGCAGGTCTTCGATGAGAAGCACGCGTTTCACGGTTCGGCGAGTCTAACGACGGGCCCGTCGCAACGTCGCGGTCAGGGCACCGACGATGACGGCCATCGAGAGGGCGAACGCGACGCCGATCCGCAGCGTCACCCCGGACCAGTACGCATCTGGGTACATCGCGATGAGGTTGGAGTCGGGGCCGAAGAGGAAGTTGCCCTGCGGGAAGAAGACCCCGTGGAACGCGAGGAACAGGGGATCGAACGCGACGGCCGCGACGATCCCGATGATCGCCACGCCGATCCCCGCCCCGATCGCGGCGTCGCGCGCGAGGATGAGCGACGCCCGCTTGCCACGACGCGAAGCCCGCGCGAGCAGCGCTGCGGCGACGACCGCGCCGGCGATGGCGGCGATCTCGAATCCGATGAAGACGCGCCGGACGTCGGCCATGTGGGCGTACTCATCGGGAGTGAAGACGGGCCCGCCCGTTCCGGTCCCGGGCGCGTTCTCCGAACGGCCGGAGACGTACGCGAGCCATTCGTCGTGGTACGTCAACAGCCCCTCGACCGGGATGGCCACGGTCCTCGGCCCGCCGAGCCGATCGTTGAGATGGAATGTCGCCGGCGCGAACGGCGTGTCGCGCGCGAGCGCCTCGTAGGTCGCCGGTCCGGCGAACACGAGCGTGAGGGCGACGAGCCCGGCGATCGCGAACGCGACCGCGAGCGACGCCGTCTCCACGATGCGGCTCACGTTCGCGGCAGCACCCCGAGCCCCGGCCGGTCGCTGAACACGAAGCGTCCGCGCTCGACCGGTACGGCGACGTATGGATCGTCGACGATGAGCAGGTTGCCGTCGAGGTCCGCCCATTCCGCCGCTGGCGCGAGATGCGCGGCGGCGGCGATGGCGACGCTCGTCTCCGCTGCCCGGCACCCGAGCATCACCTTGAGGCCGAGCTCGTGCGCGCGCTCGATCATCGCGCGGGCCTCGGCGATGCCGCCGCACTTCTGGAGCTTCACGTTGATCCCGTCGCACGCGCCGGCGAGCCGGTCGACGTCGGGGAGCCGGACCGCGGCCTCGTCGGCGACGATCGGCAGCGCGCTGTGCTCGCGGACATACCGAAGGCCCGCGATGTCGTCGGGCGCGACGGGCTGTTCGACGAACTCGAGGCCGAAGGCGGCGATGCGCTGGATGCGTCCGGGCGCTTCCTGCGGGGTCCACGCCGCGTTCGGGTCGACGCGGATCGCGCCGTCGAAGACGCGCCGGATCGCCTCGAGGATCGCGACGTCGTCGCCGTGCCCAAGCTTCACCTTGAGCACGCTGAATCCGTCGCGCTTCGCCGCCGCCGCTCGCTCGGCCATGACCGACGGCTCGGCGATCCCGATGGTGAACGACGTCGGCGGCGCGTCGCCCGGTGCGAGGCCCAGGAACGAGCGGAGCGGCAGGCCCCTGTCCTGCGCGGCGCGATCGTGGGCGAGGACATCGAGCGCGCACGCCGCGCCGCCGCCGTGCGGGAACCGCGCGTCGAGCTTCGCGCGCAGGCCGGCGAGGTCACCGGGATCCTCCGGCACGAGGCCGAGCGCGGACCGTACGTCGGCCTCCAGCGACTCGCTGGTCTCGCCGAAGAACGGATCGGGCGATGCCTCGCCGTACGCGACGCGAGCGCCGTCGTCGAGCTCGACGAGCACCACGCGCTTCTCGGTGCGGACGGCGCGCGAGATCGCGAACGGCACCGCGAGGTGCACGTCGACCGTTCGGACCGTGAACTTCATCCGACCACCGCCTTGGCGAGCCGATCCGCGCCGCTCTGATCCCGCACCGGATCCGCCGCCGGGAGCCCGGTCTCTTTTGCGGCGGCCTCGACCGCGCGCTTCGCGAGGGCATCGTCCAGCTGGCTCGTATTCAAGGCGACCGCGACGACGGGGACGCGCGTGCCGGCCGCGCGGCTCCAGGCCGCAGCGGCCTCGTACAGGGCGATCAGCTCGCGCAGCGGCTTGAGCCGGAGCCCCGGGAACCCCTTGGCATCGGTCCGCGACGCGTCGTGGCAGAGGACGAGCGCATCGGGCGCACTCCCGTGCAGGAGCCCGAGGGTCACGCCGGAGAACCCGGGATGGGTCAGCGAGCCCTGGCCCTCCACCACGACCCAGTCCGCCGACTCCGCGGCGTCGCAGACCATCCGCTCCGCTGCGCCGGCGATGAAATCGGAGACCACCGCGTCCACCGCGATCCCGGCGCCCGCGATCGCGATGCCGGTCTGGCCGGTCGCGACGAACGCCGCGCGCTTTCCCGCCCGCTCGAGGGCGCGCACGAGCTCGAGCGCGACGGTCATCTTCCCCACCGCGGCGTCGGAGCCCACGGTGAGCACCACGTGCGTCCCCGCCCGGCGCTCGCGGTGCCCGCCGATCGGTAGATCCGGCGGCGCCTCGCGCAGCTCCCACACCCGACCGCCGCCGTGCTCGGCTGCGGCCCGCAGGGCCGGGTCGGCGAGCACGCGCTCGTGCAGTCCGTTCCACACCGTGAGGCCGGACTCGAGCGCGCGCGAGAGGTGGTCGCGATCCGCCGCGGCGATGCGGCCGCCGGGCGCCGCCGTGCCGATGAGCACCACCGTGGCGCCGCGCGCGATCGCATCATCGACCGTCGCGACGACCGGGATCCCCTTCCCCACGCCGATCGCCTCGGCGGCGTCGGAGCCGGCGCGGGTCGAGTCGATGGCCGCAACGACCGGATACGGCGCGTAGCGGATGACCCCGATCGCGGTCTTCGCGGTCTGTCGCGCGAGCTGGCCCTCGGCGAGGATCGCGACGCGCGGCTGCTCAGCCACCGGTCCCGCCGGGAGCATTGAGGGTGTCGACGCCGAGGCGCAGGAACCGGCCGGGCCGCGCGGCGAGGGTCTCGTCGCCGTGGGTCACGACCTCCCCATTCACGATGACGTGATCGATGCCCGCCGGGTAGCGGTGCGGGTCGTCGTACGTCGCGGTGTCGATGATCCGTTCCGGATCGAACACCACCAGGTCGGCCCACGCTCCCTCGCGCACGATCCCACGGTCGCGCAGCTTCAGGCGCGATGCGGTGAGGGAGGTCATCTTCCGCACCGCGTCCTCGAGCGTGAGCACGCGCTCGTCACGCGCGTAGTGACCGAGCACGCGGGGGAACGTGCCGTAGGAACGCGGGTGCGGCTTCCCGAACGAGAGCGGCCCGTACGGCGCGTTCGCGCGCGAGTCGCTGCCGATGCAGACCCATGGCTTCGCCATCACGTACCGCACGTCGGCTTCGTCCATCGAGTGGTGGATGATGTCGATCGCGCCGTCGTGCTCGATGAGCGCGTCGCAGGTCCACTCGAGCGGATCGCGCTTCGCGGCCAGCTCGGCGACCGTCTTCCCCGACCACTCGGGGTGATGCATCGCGCGGGCGATGACGATGTGCGCCCAGTTGCGCTCCGTCTCGGTGTACTCGCCGCGGATCCGCTGCCGGACCGCCGGATCGGCGAGGCGCGCGCACATCGCGGCCGAGCCGCCGGCGTGGGCCCACTTCGGGATCGTCACCGCGAGGCCGGTGGACGACGCGGTGTATGGGTACTGGTCGGCGATCACGTCGATGCCCGCGTTCCGGGCACGCTCGATCATCGCCGCCGACTCCTTCACCTTTCCCCAGTTCCGCCGCTGCGACGCCTTGTGATGCGACAGCTGGACCCGCACGCCGCTGCGACGCCCGATCTCGAGGTTCTCCTCGACGGCCGCGAAGAGGTCGTCGCCCTCGTTGCGGATGTGGCTCGCGTAGAGGCCGTCGTGTTCGCGCACGATCGTGGCGAGCGCGCTGATCTCCTCCGTGGTCCCGTACGCGCTCGGCGGGTAGATGAGCCCGGTCGAGAGCCCGATCGCGCCGTCCGCGAGCGACGACGCGAGGAGCGCCTTCATCGCGGCGAGCTCGCCGCCGGTCGGCGCGCGGTCGTCCGCGCCCATGACGCACATCCGCAAGGTGCCGTGACCCACCAACGAGGAGAAGTTGATCGCGCTCCCGCCTCGCTCGACCGCCGTCGCGTACTCGCCGAACGAGGTCCACGTGCGTTCGAGGTCGTAGCGCTTGACGTCACGGTCCAGCTCCTCGGCGGCAAGCCCCATGACGGGGGCCGACGCGCCGCCGCAGTTGCCGGCCACGACGCAGGTGACGCCCTGGTGCACGGTGCTCTCGAGCGCGGAGTTGATGAGGACCGACTCGTCGGAGTGCGAGTGGATGTCGATGAACCCTGGCGAAACGACCCGGCCGCGCGCGTCGATCGTCGTCGCACCGGCGGTGCGGCCGACGTCGCCGACGGCCACGACGCGACCGTCACGGATCGCGACGTCGGCGCGGCGGCGCGGCGAGCCGGTGCCATCGATCACGTGGCCGCCGGTGACAACGAGGTCGGTCACTTGGTGCGGGGCGTGAACGCGGCCTTCGCCTGCTTCAGCAGGTCCGGCCGCGCGAGGAGATCGATGGCCGTGAACGCGAGGGCCTTCGCGGCGAGGTGCATCGTCTCGAGCGCCCGCGGTGTCCGCGCGGCCGCGGCGAAATCGCGCGAGTGCCACGGCACCGGTCCGTCGCTGACGGAGAAGAACGGGTGGATCGACGGGATGAGCGAGCTGATGTTGCCCATGTCCGTCGAGCCGGACGTCTCGCCCGGACGCCGCGGCCCGAGCGTGCGACCGAGGGCCCGCGCGTTCTCGCGGAGTGCCGCGGCCATCGGCTGGTTCGTCGTGACCATGTCCATCGCCTCGCCCCATTCGAAACGCAGCTCGCAGCCGGTGGCCGTCGCGGCACCCTGGAAACACGCGAGCACGCGCCGGCGGAGATCGCCGAGATACGTCGGATCCGCCGCGCGCACGCCGATCCGCGCCGCGGCGCGCTCGGGGATCACGTTCGACGCCTGCCCGCCGTCGGTGACGATGCCGTGGATCCGCGAGTCGGTGCGGACGAGCTGCCGCAACGCCGACATCGCGCCCCACCCGAGCATGAGCGCATCGAGCGCGTTGACCCCGGTGTACGGCGACGCGGCCGCGTGCGCCGCCTTGCCGCGGAACTCGACGTCCAGGATCCGGCTCGCGACCATGAGCGGGTCGAGCACGTCGGCGTCCGCGGGGTGGAACATCATCGCGGCGTCGACGCCGGCGAACGCGCCCGCGGCGTGCAGCTTCACCTTCCCGCCGCCGCCCTCTTCGGCCGGCGTCCCGATGAGCCGGACCGCGCCCTTCAGCTCGGACGCCACCGCCGCGACGCCGAGATACGCGCCCACGCCGGCCGTCGCGATCAGGTTGTGCCCGCAGCCGTGGCCGATGCCCGCCAGCGCGTCGTACTCGGCGCAAATGGCGATCGTGGGCCCCCCGTTCGAGCGGGTCTCCGACACGAACGCCGTGCCGATCCCACAGGCGCCGCGCGTCACCGGGTAGCCCGCCGCGACCACGAAGTCCGCGAGGGCCGACGACGCGAAGTGCTCGGCGAACGCGAGCTCCGGCCGGTCGTGGATCGCGAGCGCGAGACCGTCGAGACCGTCCGCGGCGCCATCGATGCGCCCGGCGGCACGCTGCTTCAGGCGCTGGACGTCCATCTCCACGGGCGGGTCAGAGCGTAGGGCGACCTCAGGTGCCGCGCGTCGAGAGGACGACCTCCGCGACGACGAACGGGACGATCACGAAGATCGCCGTGAGCGGGGTGAGCCCGTCGAGGACGCGAAGGAGCGCGATGAGGCCGAGGCTGGAGCCGGCCATCGCGCCGCGGCGCAGGCCGGTCGCGATCGCGAGCTCGCGCTTCTTGCCGCGCCGGAGCCGGCGCGTCCCCGCGGACACGAGGACGGCGGCGATGAGCGCGCCGATCGCGATCCCCGCGCCGGCGACGACGAGCCCGACCGAGAGCGGGCCGTCCGGATCGCGCGTGGCCACGGTGAACGCGACGATCGCGATGCCGGCCGCCGCGATCGCGAGGAGTGTCGCGGTCAGCGGTCGTCCCCGCGCGCGACGAACGGCAGCTGGCGCACGGTGCTCTGCTCTTCGCCGGTGAGCGGCAGCTTCGTCTGCTCCATCGGCTTGCCGAGCGAGTCGACGGCGTCGGCCGCCCGCTCCAGTCCGACGAGCGACTCGGTGTGCTTCTTCGTCGCGTTGCGAAGGTGATCGCCGAGGGTGTCGTACGACTCGCGGAACTTCGCGATCTCGATCGCCGCGCGGCGGAGACCCTCTTGGAGCTCGCGAGACTGCTCCTCCATCGCGAGGCCGCGGATGCCCAGCGACACCATCTGGAGATACGCGACCAGGGTGTTCGGCGACGTCGGGAGCACGTGGCGTTCCGAGAAGTACGTACGCAGATCGACGTCCGCAATAACGGCCTCGTAGTAGACGCCCTCGGCCGGGAAATACAGGAACGAATAATCGATCGTGCGATCGGCGGGCGACACGTAGCGCGCGACCGCGTCGACGTGCCGCTTCACCTGCTGGACGAACGCCCTCCGCCGCGACGTCCGTTCCGCGTCGTCGACCGCGGCGGTCAGCGCGTTGAACGACTCGATCGGAAATTTCGCGTCGATCGGGACGATCCGGTCGGCGACGCGGACGATCGCGTCGACGCGCGAGCCGTCGAGGTACCCGTACTGGAGCTGGTAGGCGGTCGCCGGGAGGTTGTCCGCGAGGACGCGCTCGAGCATCAGCTCCCCGAAGCCGCCACGGAGCTTCGGCGCGCGGAACAGCTCGTTGAGCGAGCCCACGTCCTTCGCGAGCTCCCCGATCCGCGCGCTCTGCTCGCCAAGGGTGGCGAGCGTCGCCCCGAGCTCACCGAGGGTCCGCTGCGTCGAGCCGGTCTGCGTGAGCACCTGCTGCTCCGTCGCGCCGAGGGAGCGCTGCATCTCCGCCCGCAGCTCTCCGAGGGCCTGCGCGTTCGCCGCGCGAAGCTCCGCGAGCGTTCGCTGCACCTCCGCCGCGTCGGACCGCAGCCCCTGCTCCATCAGCGCGAGCGGGGTGTCCGAGCCGCGGCGGCGCCAGATGAGGGCCGCGGCGATGGCGCCCGCTGCGATCACGATCGACGCGGCGACGATCTCGATGGCGGCCCTCCTACACAAGCGGAGTATCGGCCCGCCCATGCTAGAACGAGTGTTCCATTGTTCGCTATCCGATACCAGTAATGGTATCACTAGCTTCGCGCGGGATGGCCGGCTCGCTCACCAGAACGCGAACGCTGCTCTACTCGGCCGGCTCGGTCGGCGCGGGGGCGTTCTACGCGTTCAACAACTTCGTGCTCCCCCAGCTGTTGAAGGCCGCGGGTGCCGGTGACCTGCTCACCGGCCTGCTCTCGAGCACGCGCAGCATCGAGGGCGCGATCATCCAGCCCACCGTCGGCGCGCTGTCGGATCGCACCACGAGCCGGCTCGGCCGGCGCCGGCCGTTCATCGCGCTCGGGATCCCGCTCTCGGCGGTGTTCTTCCTCTTCTCGGCCACACAGCACGACGTCCTCGGGCTGACCATCGGGATCTTCCTGTTCTCGATCTTCTTCAACGCCGCGGCCGACCCCTACGTCGCCCTGCTCGCCGACATCACGACCCTCGACGAGCGGGGCATCCTCCAGGGCGTCTCGACCGCGATCCAGCTGGCGAGCCAGGTCGCGTTCCTCCTCCTGATCTCCACCGTCGCGGGCGCGGGCGGGATCCCGGCCTGGTCGTACCTGCTCGTCGCGGGGCTGATGCTCGCCACGTTCGCGATCACCGTCGCCGGGGTCCGAGAGCCCGCGATCGTCGATCGCACCGAAGAACGGCTCGGCCTGCGGCGCTACGTCGCTGAGCTGACCGAGCACCGGCAGGCCCTCCGCTACCTCGCCGCGATCTTCGTGTTCATGGTCGGCTTCAGCGCCGTGCTCCCCTACCTGACGCTCTTCATCACGGTCGACATCGGCGAGACCGAGCAGATCGCCCTCGCGCTCGCGGCGGCGACCCTTCTCGTCACCGGGATCGCCGCGGTCGCCTTCGGGAAGCTCGCCGACCGGATCGGGGCGAAGCCCGTCCTGCTCGCCGGGTGGGGCCTCCTCGCGGCCGCGGCCTTCGGGGGCATCGTCATCCGGCACCTCCCGGAGACGATCGGCGTGGTCCTGCTGGCAGGGGTCGGGAACGGCGCCGCGACGGCGGCCGGCTGGCCGCTCCTGGCGTCCCTCGTTCCGCCGGAGAAGACCGGCGTCTTCGCCGGCCTCAAGGCGGCCGCGGAGTCCATCGCGATCCCCGCCTCCGTCGTCGTCGCGGCCGAGATCTTCCTTCCCCGGTTCAGCTACCGCGGCGTCTTCATCCTGCTGGCCGCCGCGATCCTGATCGCGATCTTCATCCTCGCGCGGTACGTGCGAGTACCGCTACCAATCTTGGATGCGTCTGTGCGCAGATACGCGGAGCCGCCCGAGACCGGTTAGGTCAGCCCGCCGCGGACTTGTCGGGCGGTCCACGACTCGGTGCAGATCGCGTTATAGGGACACTGGTTGCAGGTCCGCGCCTCGGGCCGTTCGGGCTCCGCCGGGAACTGTCGTGCGCGGATCTTCGCCGCCGTCGAGGTGATGACCGCGCGGATCGCCCCCATCGCCTCGGCGGTCGGCGTCACTTCGCCGCGCTGCCCCGTCTCGAGGAAGATCAGGGCGGTCTTCGCCGGAAGCTCGCCATAGGTCTTCTGGTACGCGAGGGCGTAGACGGGGAGCTGCATGTTCTTCGCTGCCCGCCGCTGCGGGGTGTCCTCGTCACCATCGAGGACAGTCGACTTATAGTCCGCGACCTCCACGCCGGCGGCGGTCCGATCGACCCGATCCCACTGCCCCACCACGCGGTCATTCCCGAGCATGAACGAGAATCGCTGCTCGACCAGATCGGGCGCCGGCTTCGCTTTCTCGTCGGCGACGAAGCGGCGGAGCGCGGCGAGGCCGGCCTCGAACCGTTCGCTCTCGTGATCCGGTGAGATGAACCCGCCGCCGACCCATGACGAGCGGAACGTCGCCTCGACCTGGGCGAGCGTCGGTTTCTCCCCCTCGCGCTTGCGGCGCAGGAAATCCGCGACCGCGCGGTGAAGGGCGTTGCCGTAGACCATCGGCGGCGTCGGGAGGACCGGGATCCGCAGCACGTGCGCGAAGCGATACCGGAGCGGGCAGCGCCGGTAGTCGTCGATCTCGGTGTACGAGAGCGTCAGGATGTTGTCGGCACCGAGACGCGGAAGCGGGCTGTCCACCTCCTCCGGCGCGGCCGCGAACCGCTGCAGCTCGTCGTACGCGGCGAGCCGAACGCTCTTCGCGGCGGGCCTCCGTCCGAGGGCCTCGCCGATGAACCGGCTCGGGCGGTGGCCGCGGGTCCCGCCGTAGTCCGTCGCGCTGGTGAAGAAGAAGGCATCTTTCGCGCGGGTCATCGCGACGTAGGCGAGCCGGCGCTCCTCGGCGACATGGCGGTCGCGGTCGCTCTGTGGCGTCCGGGCCAGCCCCTCGGGCATCCGCAGGTCGGGCAGCCGCAGGCTGCCCGGGATCCGCTCCTCGGTCGCCACCATGAGGAACACGATGCCGAACTCGAGGCCCTTCGCCTTGTGGATCGAGAGCACGTTCACCGCCGTCTCCGACTGCTCGAAGTCGGCGGCCGCCGGATCGTCCCCCGCCTCGCGCAGCAGCTGGAGGTGCGGCACGACGAACGCCGCGCGGTCTGACGGCAACGCCTTGCCGGCGCTCTGCACGAGCCGCAGGAACTTCGCGACGTTCCGACCCTGCTCCTCGGCGAGCGCGGAGTCCGGGTCGCGGTAGCGATCGAGGAGCCTCGAACGCTCGAGGAAGTCGAAGAGCAGCTCCGCCGTCGTGCGCTCGGCGGCGCGGGCCGAGTAGAGCTCGAGATCCGCGACGAGCTTCCTCGCCGCTGCGACCGCCGCCTCGGTGAAGGCGGTCGCCTCCTCGCGGGCGACCTCCTCGAACAGCTCCCGGAGCGGACGCTGGCGGCGGGACTGCGCCTCGGCCAGCTTCGCGAGCTCCGCCGGCGGGAAGGCGTAGAGCGACGACGTCGCGAGGAAGTAGACGTGCGGGGAGTCCGACGGCGCGGCGACCGCGGTCAGGAACGACACGAGGAGCCGGATCTCCTCCCGGTCGTAGAGCTGTCCCCCACCGGAGAAATGCGCCGGGAGGCCCCGCCGGGCGAGCGAGTTGAGGACCCGGGTGGCGTCGGAGTTGTTCCGGACGAGCACCGCGAAGTCTCCGAGCTTGCGCCCGGTGCGGGTCGCGGTCTCGGCGATCCGGTCCGCGACGGCCTCGGCCTCCTCGGCGCCGCTCGCGAACCGGAGGTGATCGACCTCCAGAGCGTCCGTCGCCGGCCGGCCGCGGAGCTTCTTGTCGACCCTGAGGCGCTCCTCGAGCCGGTCGGGGTTCTTCGTGATCAGCGAGTACGCGGCATCGAGGAGCCCCTGACCCGACCGCCGGTTCTCGACCAGCGTGACGACCTTCGCATCGGGATACGCCGTCGCGAACGCGTCGAAGTTCGACAGCGTGGCGCCCCGCCAGGCGAAGATCGACTGGTCGTCGTCGCCGACGACGGTGAGGTTGCGGTGCGGCTCGACGAGCCGCTCGATGAGCTTGAACTGGGCGTCGTTCGTGTCCTGGAACTCGTCGACCAGGACGTACCGGTAGCGCTCGGCGAGGCGCCGGGCCGCACCCGGGTGATCGCGGAGGACCCGGAGCGAGAGGGCGATCTGGTCGCCGAAGTCGATCACCCCCGCGCGCTCCTTGAGTGCGGTGTACGCGGCGTAGGTCGCGGCGAGCTCGGCCTGGGCCTCGGCCTCGTCGCGAGCCGCATCGTCGCCGGCCTCCTCGGCCATCTTCCGGGCGAACGCGACGTAGTCCTCCGGCGAGATGTCGTCGTCGCGAGCCCGGCCGAATAGGTCGAGGAGCGCGCGGACGTGGCGGACCGGATCGCCCGCCGGCCGGTAGCGCTTGAGCGGGAGGTCGGAGAAGAGGTGCTCGCGGACGAAGATGACCTGCTCCGCGGGGGAGAGGACCCGGAGCTCCCCCGCCCGCCCGAGCTCGAGCGCGAACTCGCGGAAGACCTCGTCGCCGAAGGAGTGAAAGGTCCGGATCGCCGCGTCGTTGAGGCCGAGCGGGGTGTAGAGGTCCACCCGCCCCTGCATCGTGGCCGCGGCCTTCTCGGTGAACGTGAGGGCGAGGATCTGATGCGGCTTCGCCCGGCCGGAGGCGATGAGGTGGACGATCCGCGCGGTGAGGACGTGCGTCTTGCCGGTCCCGGCGCCGGCGACGATGAGGAGTGGTCCCTCGCCGTGCTCGACCGCTCCGCGCTGCTCGGCCGTGAGGCCGCTCAGGATCTCGGGCCGCTCCTCGCCGAGCGGGAAGGCCAGCTGCTCGGTCACGGGAGCGCGGCGGCGAGCGGGCGGCTTTCCGCAAAGACTGCGACCAAATCCGGTCGCGAGGCGCGGAACTCGGCGAACGACACGCGCGCTCGCGCGAGGTGGCGGAGGGCCCGCGTCCGCCGATCCATCCGTTCGACGAACGGTGGGAAGAGGCCCCAGGTCGCGTTCATCGGGGCGAACTCCGGCTGCGGCGTGGTGACATACCGGACGAGCGAACCGATCGCGGTGTCGGCGGGGAAGACGACCTCGGCCGTGCCGCGGAGCGTCGCGGCCACGTTGAGCGCCGCGACGAGCCCGCTCATCGCCGACTCGAGGTAGCCCTCGACGCCGACGAGCTGGCCGGCGAGGTAGGTGCGCTCCGTGGCGCGGAGCCGGTGCGTCGGCGCGAGCAGGGCCGGCGAGTTCACGTACGTGTTGCGATGCATCACCCCGAGGCGCGCGAACTCGGCGTTGCCAAGGCCGGGCAGGGTGCGGAGGATCCGGCGCTGCTCGGGCCACTTCAAATTGGTCTGGAAGCCGACGAGGTTGAACAGCCCGCTCGCGGCGTCATCGGGCCGGAGCTGGACCACCGCATAGGGCCGCTTGCCGGTCGCGGGGTCGGTGAGCCCGAGCGGCTTCAGCGGGCCGAACCGGAGCGTCTCCGGACCGCGGCGCGCGAGCTCCTCGACCGGCAGGCACGCCTCGAACCACATCGTCCGCTCGAAGTCGTGAAGCTCGACCTGCTCGGCCGCTCCGAGCGCGGCGACGAGCGCCTCGTACCCGGCGCGACCGAGCGGGATGTTCAGGTACGCGTCGCCGCCCTTCCCGTACCGCGAGGCGGTGAACATGGCGCTCCGGTCGAGCGACTCCCCCACCACGATCGGCGAGGCGGCGTCGAAGAAATGAAGGTGCTCCTCCCCGGTCAGCCGCTCGAGCGCGGCGGCGAGCTCGGGCGAGGTGAGCGGGCCGGTGGCGACGACCGTCGTGCGCGCGGGATCGATCGACCGCAGCTCGCCCGAGATGCGTCGGACGCCCGCCTCGGCGAGCCCGGCCTCGACCGTCGCGGCGAAGGCCTCGCGGTCGACGCTGAGGTCCTGACCGGACGGGACCCGCGAGCCATCGGCCGCGCGCAGCACGAGCGAGTCGAGCTGCCGGAGCTCCTCCTTGAGGAGGCCCGCCGCGACCTCGGGGGTGTCCGACTTCAACGAGTTGGTGCAGACGAGCTCCGCGGCGCGCGAGGTGCGGTGGGCCGGCGTCATCCTCTCCGGGCGCATCTCGAGGAGCTCGACCGCGATCCCCCGCCGGGCCAGCTGCCACGCCGCTTCGGATCCGGCGAGGCCCGCACCGACGACGAGAACGGATTCGCTCATCCGTTCTATCTTATCCGCCGGCAGTTGCCGCGGGCCTAAGCCGCGGGCTGCCGCGGGCCTACGGCCGGGCGTACCGCTCCGCGAGCCCGACGAGCGTCCGCACCGACGGGCCCTGCGGCCCCTTCGGCGCGTACGCCCGATCCTTGTCGCTCCAGTACGTTCCGGCGATGTCCAGGTGGGCCCACTCGGTGCCCTCCTCGACGGCCGCGTCGATGAACGCGGCGGCCTTGATCGGGCTCCCGTCGCGGCCGGCGCTGTTGGTGAGGTCGGCGGTGTCGCCCCTGATCTCTCTCCGGTACTCGTCGGTGAGCGGCATCGGCCAGAGCCGATCCCCTGCATCGGCGCCGACCCGGCGGACCTCATCGACGAAGGACGCGGGCTTGCCGAAGAGGCCGCTGAAATGAGCCCCGAGCGCGATCGCGATCCCGCCGGTGAGGGTCGCGACGTCGACGACCCGGGTCGCGCCCTCGCGCTGGGCGAAGGTGACGCCGTCGATCAGGACGAGCCGGCCCTCGGCGTCGGTGTTGATCACCTCGACGGTCTTGCCGCTCATGCTCGTGAACACGTCACCCGGTTTCGTCGCCCCACCGCCCGGGAGGTTCTCGGTGCACGGCGCGACGGCGATGACGTTCACCTTCGGCTTCAGCTTCGCGATCGCGCCCATCGCCGCGATCACCGACGCCGCCCCGGTCATGTCGGCTTTCATGTGGAACATCCCGTCGTTCGGCTTGATCGAGATCCCGCCCGAGTCGAAGGTGATCCCCTTCCCCACCATGCCGAGATCGAAGCCCTTCCCGCGGCGCCCCTTGTAGCGGAGGACGATGAACTGCGGCGGCTCGTGACTGCCCTGGGCCACCGAGAGGTAGCTGCCCATGCCGAGGCTCTCGCACTTCTTGCGGTCGAGCACTTCGATGTCGACGCCGGCCTCCTTCGCGAGCGCGCGGGCCTCCCGCGCGACGATCGTCGGGGTCATCTTGTTCGCCGGCTCGTTCGCCATGCGGCGTGCGAGGTTGACCGCCTCGCCGACCGCGTCGCCGCGCGTGAGCGCGTCGCGGACGTTGCCGTCGACCACGATGCTCACCGTGCCGAGCGGCGGCAGCCGCCGATCGTCGGGCTTGCTGCGGTGCGCCTCCGGCCGCCACATCGCGAAGATCGCGCCCTCGACCGCGGCCTGCGCCGCGCGGGGCCCGCCGATGCCGGCGTCGTCGACCCAGATCGTCGCGCTCTTCGCGTCCGTCTTCCAGAGCGACTTGATGCCGGCGCTCGCGACGTTGCGGGCGCGCTCGGCGTCGTACTCGGCGCGCTTGCCCGCCCCGACGACGATCACGCGGCCGTCCTTCGCGCCGCCGACATGTGCCAGCACGTTGTACAGACCCGTCGCGCCGCGTTCGGCGCCCAGCCGATCGACGATCGCGCGCGTCGTGCGCGCGAGGGCCTTCGGGGTCTGCTTGTCGTCGAACAGCGGGACGATCGTGACCTCGGAGGTACCCGCATCGGCAGGCCGTACGGCGCGGAACTTCATTCCCTCTCCCCCTTGTGCGTGCGAGTGGTCTGGATGACGCGCCGGAGCTGCGCATGGCTCGTCGCGGGATCGGTGATGAGGACTCGATCGTCGCCCACGCGTCGGGTGAGCCCGTGATCGTCGAGGAATTGTAGCAACGGAAGGACGTGCTTCCGGCTCGATCCGCTCACGTCGCGCGCGCGCGCGACCGTGATCGGTCCGCTCGCGAGCGCATCGATGATCGCATCGCCGAAGCGTTCGACCGCCGCGGGGAGGAACACCGCATCGGGCCCGACACGCACGACGTCGCCGCGATCCGCGAGCGCCGCGAGGACCTCACGATCGATGCCGAACTCGCGTTCGAGCGTCGCCGCGGACGGCGGCTGCAACGGCTCGCTCGCGAGCGCGGCGCGACCCTTGAGCCACGCGGTCTCTTGCTCGGGGGTGAGCGACGGGCGGTGCGAGGGGAGCGCGAGCGCGCTGCCGCGCTCGACGATCCGACCGTCCGCGACGAGCCGCAGGACGAGCGCGGCGTAGCGCTTCGCCGGAAGCTCGAGCGCGCTCCGCACCTCCTCGCGCGACGCGCCCGCTCGGAGCGGCGTCTTGCGATGGGCCATCGCGAGCGTGCGTTCCACGCGGGTCGCGAGCGCCTCGAACGCGTCGCGCGAGATCGCGGTGTCGGCAAGGGACACCGCGCGGCCGTCGGCGACGAGCGCGGCGTAGGCAGCGTCTCGCGCGACCGCATCGAGGCCGCTCCGCTCACCCGCCTCGGCGACGGTCCGCGGGACGTCGAACGACGCGAGGAGCCGGTCGGCCGGCGACGGCGCGCTGCGCCGGTCGAGCGCCGCGGCCGCGTCGGCGCGCGTCCGCGTCCGCTCGCCACTGGTATCGGCGACCGAGCCGCCGCCGAGCGTCTCCGACGGCGACGGCCGCCGGACGACGAACCGGTCGTGGATCGCGACGACGAGCGGCGATGCGAGGTGGAGCTGCACCCAGGCGCGCCCTCCGGGCTCGATGGCCTGGCCTTCGAGAACGGACACGCGAGCGAGCACCTCGGCCGTGCCGGCGTGGACGCGGACGACGTCGTCGTGCTCGAGCGGTCCGCTCACCTCCGGGAGGAGCGAGAGGCGCGCCCCGATCACGGACGTCGGCCTCTGCGTGCCGGGCGGCGCGAGGACCATCCCCCGCGCGAGGTCGGCCTTGTCGATGCCGCTGAGGTTCGCTGCCACGCGCGAGCCCGCGCGGGCGACCTCGATCGCGCGGCGGTGGGTCTGCAGGCCCCGGATCCGGCCGCGGAGGCCACGGGGAAAGACCTCGACCTCGTCGCCGACCCGGAGCGACCCATCGACGAGGGTCCCGGTCACGACGGTGCCGAAGCCGGTCATCGTGAACGCGCGATCGATGGGCAGCCGCGGCCGGGCGAGGTCGCGCCGCGGCGGTGCGGCGCCGAGCACGGTCTCGAGCGCCGCGAGGAGCGCGTCGAGCCCGCGGCGTGTCGTCGCCGAGACGTCGACGAGCGGCGCGCCCGCGAGCGGCGTCGCGGCGAGCGCCGTGCGGACCTCGGCCCGGACGAGCGCGGCCCACTCGTCGTCCACGAGGTCTCGCTTCGTGAGCGCGACGACGCCACGCTCGATGCCGAGGAGCTCGAGGATCGCGAGGTGCTCGCGGGTCTGCGGCATCACGCCCTCGTCGGCGGCGACGACGAGGACGACCGCGTCGATGCCTCCGACGCCGGCGAGCATGTTGCGGATGAAGTCCTGATGGCCCGGGACGTCCACGATGCCGACGTCCGCACCGCCGGGCAGGGTGAGCCAGGCGAAGCCCAGATCGATGGTCATCCCGCGCTCCTGTTCCTCGCGGAGCCGGTCGGGATCGATGCCGGTGAGCGCGCGGATCAGCGTGGACTTCCCGTGATCGACGTGGCCCGCCGTCCCCACGACGCGGATGGGCGGCGCGTCGCCGCTCACTGCGCGACGGGCGTCGGTCCGCACGTCGCGAACAGGATCGGGACGATGACGAACGCGAGGATCACGAGGATCCCCACCCAGAGCGAGAGCACGATGCCGGTCGCCCGGAGCGGGAGCGGCTGACCCTCCTGGACTACCTTGCGCGGATCGCGACGCATTCGATCTCCACCCGGAAGCCGCGAGGGAGCGACGCGACGCCGACGGTCGAGCGCGCCGGGCGATGCGTGCCGAATCGCTTCGCGTAGACCTCGTTCATCGCCGCGAAGTCCGCCATGTCGATGAGGAACACCGTCGTCTTCACCACGTGCGCGAGATCCGAGCCGGCCGCGGCGAGCACCGCGCTGATGTTGTCGAACGTCGTCTCGGTCTCCGAGGCGACGTCTCCTTTCCGGCTCTCGCCCGTTGCCGCATCGAGCGCGCCCTGCCCGGCGCAGAAGATGAGGTGGCCCGCCACGATGGCCTGGCTATACGGGCCGATCGCCTTTGGTGCCTGGTCGGTGGCGACGATCTCGAACGGCATGGGCGCCATTTTGTAATCTCTCCTCCTCTACGGTCGCGTGAGTGCGCTCGAAACAGCGCGAACCAGTCGCTCATCGTCCTCCGGCAGCACGCTTCTCAGATCCAGCACCACGCGGTCGTCGATGATGCGCGCGATCACCGGCGGATCGGCCCGGCGCAGCGCGCCGACCGCGCGAGCGGCCGACGACGCCGCGAGCGCGACGCCGCGCGAGGGTTGGGTCTCCTCGGGGAGCGAGCCGCCGCCGACGGCCGACGATGTCTCGACGACCGTCGCGGCGATGCCGGCGGCCTCGAGCCGCGCCGCGATCGCCTTCGCCCGGCGGCCCAGCTTCGCCGGGGTGGCGGCGATGAGCCGCCAGACCGGGAGGGTCTCGACGGCCGTGCCGTCCCGATACGCCGCGACGGTCGCCACGAGCGCGGCGATCGTGAGCTTGTCCGGGCGGAGCGCGCGCATGAGCGGATGCGTCCGGAGCTTCGCGATGGCGTCCGCGCGACCGGCGGCGATACCTGCTTGCGGTCCGCCGAGGAGCTTGTCGCCGCTGAAGGTCACGACGTCGGCACCGTCCCGGACCGCCTCGGCGACGGTCTCCTCGCGCCCGAGCCCGAAGCGGGAGGTGTCGAGGAGCGTGCCGCTCCCGAGGTCGTGGATGAACGCGACGCCGCGCTCCCGGGCGAGGCTCGCGAGATCGGGAGAGGCGGCCTTCGCGACGAACCCGCGGAGCGCGAAGTTGCTCGCGTGGACCCGGAGGATCGCTCCGGTCTTGTCCGATATCGCGGCCGCGTAGTCCCGCACGTAGGTGCGGTTCGTGGTGCCGACCTCGACGAGCTTCGCGCCCGACCGCGCGAGCACGTCCGGGATCCGGAACCCGCCGCCGATCTCGACGAGCTCGCCGCGCGCGACGATGACCTCGCGCTTCCCGGCGAGCGCCGCGAGCGCAAGGAGGACCGCGGCCGCGCCGTTGTTCACCACGACCGCGTCCTCGGCGCCGGCGACCTCGGCGATGAGCCGCGCCGCGTGCCCGTGCCGCTCGCCGCGCGCACCGCGCTCGAGGTCGTACTCGACGCTGACCGCGCCGCTCGCGTCGCGGATCGCCACGAGCGCCGCGTCCGACAGCGGCGCGCGCCCGAGGTTCGTGTGCAGGACGACGCCGGTGGCGTTGATGACCGGACGGAGGGTCGGTGCGTCGCGCTTCGCGATCCGTTCGCGCGCGAGCTTCGCGTAGGCGGCCGCGTCGAGGATCTCCGTTCCCGTGGCCCGCGCGTCGGCGAGGACCTCGCGTACCGCCGCTGCCAGGCGCTTCCGATCCGCGCCGCCCTCGGCTGCGCGAAGCACGGCGTCGACCGACGGGACGCGACGCCGTGGGTCGGTCATCCCAATTTCCAGCTGCGCTGGAATTGCTCAGAGCTGGAGGTTCTCGCTGCTCGCGGCAAAGCCGCTCGTCGCTCGTTCGTCATGCCGCGAGCACCGCGAGCGCACCTGGCCGGACCTTGATGGAGACGAGGGCGGTGTGGATCACCTCGCCGTCGATCTCGACCGCGACGGTGCGATCGAGCGCGATGTCGACGAGGCGAGCGCGGATCGCCTGGATCGTCGTGCCGTTGTGGTGCGTTCCGCGGTACAGGCGCGCGAGCGCGCCGAGCGTCGCGAGCCGCCCGAGCTCGGTCGCCACCGTGAGATCGAGCCACCCGTCGTCGAGCGCCGACTTCGGCGCGGGCTGCATCCCCCCGCCGAAGTAGCGGCCGTTGGAGGCGACGACGATGAGGTGCCGACCGTCTCGCGAGGCTCCGTCGATCGTGATCCGCATCGGCAGGGCTTTGTACAGCGCGATGGCGCCGAGCGCGCCGGCGAAATAGCCGAGCGTCGAGCCGACGTAGCGCGAGCTCCCCTTCACCCCCTCCGCGACCATGCCGTCGATCCCGACGCCGGCCGCGTTCACGAACACGCGTCCGTTCAGCTCCCCGACGTCGATGACCCGACGCCGCGCCTTCGCGAGGAAGGCGGGCACGTCGCGCAGCTTCCGCGGGTACCCGAGGCTCCGGGCGAGGTCGTTGCCCGTCCCGATGGGATAGAGCGCGAGCGCCGTCGTCGTGCCGACGAGCCCGTTCGCGACCTCGTTCGCGGTGCCGTCGCCGCCCGCCGCGATGACCGTGGGGTAGCCGTCGTCCGCGGCCTCGGCGGCGAGCCGCGCGGCCTCCGCCGGACCGGGCGTGACGAGCACCTCGATCCGCATGCCCGCGTCCCGGAACACACGCGCGAGCTCGACCGCGAGCTTCCGGCCCTTGCCGTGCCCGGCCTCGGGATTGAGGATCGCGATCGCGTTCGCCGCGCCGTTGAGGCTCATGCCCGGCTCGTGCCCCGTCACGCGAGGGCCGCGCGGATCGCCTGCTGTTCCTCGTCCGAGAGCGCGTGCGTCGATCGCCCGTCCGTCACCTGTTTCGCGAAAAGCCGCGTCTCCGCACGGCCATGCAGGCTCGAGATGATGATCCCGGTGCCGCTCTGGTCGAGGAGCGCGATCGCGAACGATTGATCGCCGCCGCTGTCCTGGAACGGGTTGAAGCGCACGACCCCGACCTTCCGCAGCGCGAGCCGGGTCGAGGCCTCGAGCTCGCGCGCGAGCGTGTCGGTCGCATCGACGCGCGATGCCAGCTGATCGGTCCGCTTCGCCTGTGCCGCGAGGATCTCGTCGAGCCCGGCGTCGCCGTTCTCGGTCAGGATCCGCCGCAGCCGGCCGCGCAGCTGCGCGGCGGAGCGCTGCACCATCGCGAGCCAGAATGCGAGGCCCGCGACCGCGAGCGCGAGCGCAACGACCGCGACGGAGAGCGCTGATTGGTCGAGCGGCATGCGCGAATACGGTAGCCGTTCCCGTATCCTTGTCGGCTCATGGCGAAGCGACAGCGACGGGCCACCCGCGAGCGCCGCGCGTCCAGCGCGAGCGCACGCGCGGCGACGCACGATCGTCCGGTGACGACGAGCACGCCGACGACGCGCCGCTCCTACAGCGGATCGCAGCGTCCCGGGTCTTCGGTGCGGACCGGGGTGTCGCGCGCGATCGGTGAGCCCTCGGCGGTCCTCGAGCGCGAGGCGGCACAAGAGCGCGCGTTCGTGACGAAGGACTTCCGCCGCATCGGGATCGTCGTCGCGATCATGGTCGCGCTACTGCTGGTGAGCGACGTCGCCGTGAACGCCCTCCTGCCGTAGGCCTGGGCCCGAGGCGATCAGGCCCGGCGGTACACCCGGCCCCGCTTGTCCTTGACCGGGGAGTCGATGCTCGCGACGAGCTTCACGCCGATCCAGCTGTGCGCGACGAGCGCTTCGAAGCGGTAGTCGTCGAGCGTGCCCTGGCGGACCGCGGATGCGAGGTACGGAGCCAACGGCATCCGCAGTGAGGCCGCGTGCGCGACTCCGTCGGTCGATACGCCGTGGATCGCGGGGTCGCTCACGCAGATCACGTTGCCGCCTCGCTCGAAGACCCGGACGCGCGACGGCAGATTGTCGGGATCGTCGGCCTGAAGGTCGAGCCATGCGAGCGGGCCGGCATCGTTCAGCTTGCAGCGGAGCTTGATCACGTCGGGCTCGGGGGCCGTCTCGGGCGCCTGGGCCGCCGCGACCGCGCGCACGGCGCTCCGCCGGTCGCGGACCCGAAGGTGGTGTTCGATGCGGCGAAGGTCGCGCTCGGCGACGAAGGCATGCTGCGCGTGCTCACGGGCCTCGTTCTCCGCCGCGTCGAGCTTCTTTCGGAGGGTGGCGATGTCGTTCACGGCCCACTCGAATTGCACGAGCATGGAGTTCGCGCGCGCGTCCGACTCGAGGCCGACCTCGGTGCGCACCCGCGCCGTCGCCGCAAGGCCGGTCGCGCGGTCGCGGCGATGGAGCTCCCACGCGAACGCCGCGCCGACGAGGATGCCGGCCGCCACGCCGGAGGCCAAGAGCCGCACCTCGCCCTCGACGGCGACCGCGAACGGCACGACGAGCCCGAGCGCGAGAAGCCACGGAAGGAGGGCGTCGGCCACGGGTCGGAAGCGCGTGTCCCGCGGCGGCGCCGCGCGCGGCTGTGCCGCTTCAAGGCAGAGCTTGCAGGCCTCGGCCGTGCGGGTGTGTTCATGCGAACGCCCGATCGCGATCGTGGTCACTCGTCCTCCCCGTGTCTTGAGGTCAGACCTTCGCGCCTCGCCACCTGTCCGACCATCACGACAACGGGGGAGGGCGGACCGGTTTCCCCCGAACGGGGCAGTCCGGGTCATAAACTGAGACCCGCAACGTCCTTCGTGCGTTCGGGTCCGGCTTCGCCGGGCCCGAACGAGCCCCCTTCAACGGACCCGTGGCTCAGCGGTTAGAGCACTCGGTTCACATCCGAGGGGTCGCTGGTTCGAATCCAGCCGGGTCCACACGACAGGCCCCTCGGGGCCGCAGCGAAGCGACCGTGCCCGTCGCGGGCCCAGGACCGGTCCACGTGCACCTCAGGGGCCGCGACCGCAGCGACCAATCGTCGGAGTTCCGGCCGGATCACAAGCTCGATTTCGTCGCCGAAGCGAATCTCGGTTGTGAGCTGCTCCACGATGGCGCGCCGGGTCTCAAGGCTCATGTCCGGCCAGGCTCCCGCGACGTCGATGAGACGCTCGACGTCGGTGAGCGTCGGACGCGCGACGGGTGCCGTCTCGTCGAGAATCGTCCGGGCCGCGCGCTTCTCGTCCGCGTACGACTTGTCGTCGAGGTCCCCGACGAGGAAGAGCTTCCGGGCTCGGTCGAGCCGCTGTTCGGCATTCCGCCGGCGCTGGTCGGCATCGTGGGCAACGTTGGCCTCGCCGAGGAACTTCCGCAGTCGAGCGCGCATGTCATTCGGCAGCCGCCAGGTCTTCAGCCACTCCAGCATCGCCGCTTCGATCACGGCCTCGCTGCGCTGGAACGGCTCGCTGCAGTTCGGGCGCGAGTGGACGAGCCGACGGTCGACGAGGCCGCCGGGCCGTCTCTTGCGGTGGCCCCACAGCGCCCGGCCGCAGGCGGCATGACGCGCGCGCGACGAGAAGACGAACGTGGAACGTCGCGACGCTTCGCCACGACGGCCGCGGCGTTCGCGCAGCAGCCGCTGGATCGCGTCCCAGGTCCGCCGCTCGATGAGCACGGGAGCGACGCCGCTCCGCTCCTCGCCCTTGCGGCGGGTGACGCCGATGGCGATCGGATTCTTGAGGGCCTCGTACACGACGGTCGCGTCGAACGACCGTCCGCGCACGCGGTGGCCGCGCGCGTTGAGCTCCTCGGCGAGTGACTTCGCCGAGAACTTGCCCGTCGCGTACAGCTCGAGCAGCTCACGCCGAATCGTCGCCTCGTCCTCGATGAGGACGATCGCCGTCGCGGTCGCGTCCGTCCAGCGGTATCCCCACGGAAGAGTCCCGCCCGGCAATCCGAGGCGATCGAACTTCGCCGCGTAGCCATCACGGATCCGGTCGGTGAGGTCGCGCGAGTACTGCGCATTCAGGACGTGGAGGATGCCCTTCTGCAGCGCGCCGCGGCGATCGTCGGACCACAGCCCTTCGCGCGCGTAGTAGATCCGCGCGCCGGCGGCGCGGAGCGCCGCCTCGTAGGCGAACGCATCGGCCTCGTTCCGAGCGAAGCGAGAGGTGTCGTACACCACGAGGACGCTGAACCGGCGCTCGCGGGCATCGGCGACCATGCGCTGGAAGTCCGAACGCTTCAGCGCGCCGGTCCCGGAGATGAGGTCGGAGTACTCCGCAACGAGCTCGAGCTCGAGCTCCGCGGCCGCACGCGCGATCGCGGCGCGCTGCGCGTCGGGGCCGTAGCGGTCGCCCTGCGCGACCGTGCTCTCCCGGATGTATGCGGCCGCCACGCTCATTCGGTTCCCTCCATCGGTGCCTCGTGAACGCTGACGATCCTCAGTATGGGCATACGACGCGAGTTGGCCGCCTCCCGAATCCCACGAGCCAGTAGGGCAAGCAGTTCATTCTCAGCGTCACGTTGTCGGGCAAGGTCGTCGATGTCGATGGGCATGGCTACGTCATCGCCGATTCGGCCACGGATGCCTCGCGCTCGCCCTCGATGAGCGCGTGCAGGCCGGCGCGTCCCGCGACCTGCCAGATTTCACCGAACGGACCGGCCTCCTGTAGGTGTCCGATCGCGGCGAATCTGAACTCGGTCCCGTCGCCTCCGAATCCCCGCAGCACGGTCTCGGTCGCACGCCGCAGCGACACTGCCCGGAGCGCGTTCAGGGTGATCACGAGGACGACGGGCCAGACGGCGAAATGCTCGCGCCAGCTCCCACTCCAGTGCCACTCGAGGTACGCGGAGATCTTCCGGGCGAATGCTGCAGGCCGCTCCGTCGCGCGGTCGACCTCGAGGAAGACATGCAGCTCGATGTCGTCAGCCGCCACTACCACGCGCGCGTCCGGGACGAGCGGCGATCCAGGGATCGCCGCCGCGAGGTCCCAGTCAGACTCCCAACTCACGAGCTGCGGCCCCGGCTGCGCCCGGGCCGCGCTCCGGAAGGTGAGTGCGACCTCGGCGGTCATCAGGGCGTGTTCGATGAACAGCGAGCCGCGGCGGATCGGCGACGGACCCGCGCGGCGACCGGAGCGCCGCAGGACCGCCTCACCCGAGCTTGTGAGCGCGTACACCCGCCGCGCCGGTCCGGCGCCTTCGGCTGCCAGGACCCGCGCCGTGGTCTGGGCGAACCCGGAGCGCACGAGGCCGGCGAGGACCCGCCGGGTCACGGCGGCCCGCGACGACGGCAGGAGCGACGATCCCTCGAATAGGAAGCCTTCGACCTGAACGGCGGTGAGGTAGTGGAAGCATGCGAGCTGAAGCAACGTCTCGAGCTCGCGGCTCGTGACCATCGTCACCGGGCCACCGCGCCCGGATGAGGGGCAGTCACCGGGGGATTCGGCTGAATCCTCGCGGGATGCCGCAGATCACGTGTTCGCGCAGGGAAGGGCTGAGTAATGCCGCTACCAGCTGCTCGCGGGACCTTCACGCTCTGTGGAATCGTCCGCCGATTGCTCAGCCGGTATCGCTCGCGGCGTCGGCCCGTCCGGGCTTGCCCTCATTCAGGCAGCGAGCCCATCCGACGGTGGGCGTCGGTGGACGAGTGCTCCAGTTCTTCACGCGCCGTTGATCGCGAAGTCGTATGGGCGAATCGCGCGAAGCTCACAGCAGCTCAGCGAACCCCGGGTACCCCTTCGCGATCACGCGGCCGGTCAGCGCACGCGCTCGCGGAGCCAGCGTCGGATCGGCCAACGCTGTCGTGAGTACGGCCCGCAAAGGCTCGTTCCAGGCACCGATTTCCCAACTGTGCGAGGGGGCGCCCTGAACCATCAGGTCGAACGCGCGTAGTCGGTCCTCCAACGGACCGGTTGACGCGGCCAGCTGTTCGGCGACGCTGTGATCCATGTCGATGTGGCCCTCGGTGCGCTCAAGTACGGACACGAGTTGACCTAGCGCCCAGGTTTCCTCAAGCCGGCCAGCTTGGTACCACCATCCGAAGGCCTCGAGCTCTTTCGGGCGCGGTCGTTGAGTCTGAACCCAGTCCCAGAACGCTGGTACCCGAGCGAGCGCAGCTGGATCCGACGGTGGATTGTCCTCGCCTAGGACGCGTCCGACGAATTCAATCGCGTGCACGCGATGCTCTTCCGGCGCGCGAGTGAACAGCCGCGCGGCAAGGCCGGTCTCGCTGAGGTCGACCCAGCCGAGTAGATAGGCGACCAGAACATGCTGCGTGAGGAAGTGATCCGGCGCCTCGTAAAGCTTCGTCTCAATCGGCCGCGTCCGCCCGACGTCATCGACCGCGCGTTCGTACTCCTGCCGGACGAGATCGAAGACGTTGCGATAGAGGCGGTTCATCGTCACGTAGGTGTCCCACGCGGCGTCGCGATGCGACTGCAGCGTCGAGGCGACGGGGAACAGGTGCGGCAGCGCCTGCTCGACCCAGTGCGGATCCATGAGCGCAAGCCAGGGGAGCCATTGGCCGTATACCGCGCGGATCGCGAGCGACGGATCGGAGGCGACATCGAGATGGAGCTCGAGCACGGCTCGGGCTTCGGGGACGGACGCGAAGCCGCGCCAGGCTGGGTCAGGGCGCTCGGCCAGCACGCGATACGTCCAGAGGCAGTAACGCACCACCGCGTGCATCGCTTCGCCGCGGATCGTGTTGATGGACAAGTTCAGAGGGCCCATGTTCTCGCCGCCGTAGCGCGCTTCGTAGTCTGGCGAGGGCTCGGGATCGGTGGTGAGCGGTGCGAGCACGTCCCACACGAGCTCACGCTCCTGGATCGGGATCTGGACGCTGCCCTCGAACCCCGTCGACAAGAGACTCGCGACCTCGCGCCGGGCCCAACCCCAATGGGGATCCTCATCGCCGGTGCCGGTCGCGTCGGGTGGCGCGGCATCCCGTTGGGTCTCCAGCCACGCGCAGAGCTCCAGAACCGGATGCCATGGGAAGGCACGTTTGGCTTTGGCGGCATCGCGGAAGCCTTGCAGTGCGGCCCGCACGTACGTTGGCGACAGCCCCCGAAGGAGCGCAGCCTCATTTGCGTAGGGCTCGGGGTTTTCGGCAACGACCTCCGTGAGCATGCGCCCGACGCCTTCGGGCGTCGGGGTATCCCATCCGCGCTCGGGTTCCCGCCATGCACGCAGCTGCGCGGCGAGTTCGATTGGCGACCACGCCGCGATGACCTCCTTGCTCCACGGGCTTGAGGGGCCGACCCAGCCCGAGTAGATCCGGGGTTCATCGGTCTGGGGGCCCAACTCAGCGATTAGTGCCTGATAGCGGGCCTCCCATTCGGGTGGGAGCTTTCCCGCGAGCGGAGTCAGCCGAGCTCGCTGCCATGCCTTGGTGCGTCGCTCCATCACGATTGTTCCGGCCCCTCGGCGACCCACGTCAACACCGCCGCTTGCTGCGCCCGATCGAGACCGTCCCAGCCACGCGTCAGGACGACGCTGTACTCCGGCCACGTCGTCGACCGCGCGAAGAGGTCGCGCTCCATGAGGATCTCTGCCATGTCGGTGGACTTTGCCGACGGATACCACGCGAGCAGGTCAAGCTCGATCCGCCGGAAGATGGCCCGTTGGGCCGTTCGGAGTCGCGCGCAGATCAGTGCGAACGTTGATGGATCCGAGCTCGCGGACGTTCGGGCCGCGTCCCGGATCAGACGCACCAGCGTCGCGGCGATCTCATCGTCGTGCTCCGAGATCTCACCGATCCGTTCGCACCAATTCCGTGAATAGTCTTCGACGCCGTCGTCATCACGCACGTTCGGCTCGATCGCTGGGGCGAGGATCTCGACGCCCATTAGGAAGACATTCCACGCGCACTCTTCGACCAGCGGCGCGAGCACACCGACGATCCGCGTGTAGTAGTAGTGGTCGAACAGTGGCGCGGCGGCTAGGCGCGAGAAGCCTCCAGGACGAGCTCGACCTGGCCGAAGGTCGATGAGTGCGCGGGCCAGCCGCAGCGCGGAGGTGCACGCTCCCGCCTTCGCGAGCTGTGCCGCGAGTTCGGCGAGCTGCTCGCAGAAGTAGCCAAGCAGCGACTGCTGCTCACCGACCCAGCGCGCTTCCTTCTCGACCCAGCCGGCCGCGAGCGGTGCCGGCAGGAGCTTCGCCGCTTCGAGCAAGTCGAGGTGGGCCCGAAGTACCGGGATCGGCTCGAGCCCTGCGAGGATCTCGGCCACGTGCGGCTGCACGCTTGGGATCGCTGCCATGCGCTTCAGGTAGGCGGACTGCGACCATCGATAGAGCCTGTCGTCGCTCGATGCGACGGGTTGGTCGAACAGGCCCCCCTTGCGTAGGAATGGCATCCATTCGGGCCCTGCGTGCAGGAAGAACTCGTCGCGTACTAGTGGTGTGTTCGGCGTGCGGGACCGAAGGCGCGTCGCACCCGCGCGCGACGGCTGCGCCATTGCGAGCTCGCTCATCTCCTTCAGCATCTGGGGGAACTTCGTCTGATACGCGTCGAGGATCGCATCGAAGACGAACTGGACCTCCGCCCAGAGCGTCCGGAAGTCGTCGGCAAGGGGGTTCACGTCATCGAGATGACCTCGGTGTGCGCGCCGGTTCAGACCTTTCTCGAGGGCCGGATCGGTGATACGCAGCCAGGACTTCGCCGCCTGATCCGCGTCACCAATCTCAAGGCGGGTAAGTACGGACCTGACGCGCTTGCGGTAGTCCAGACCTTCCTCGGGGTCCACTTCGACCGACCTCGCAGCGGCGCCCTTGCCCGGCACGGCCTTTCTTGGAGACTTCGTCTGCTTGGAAGGCGGCGCGAGCACATCCAAGATCATTCCCTGGGTCTCACGCAGCAGATGACTAACGAGATGCGTGACCGTTGCGAGTGGCCGCGGATCGTCCATCAGCTGCGCGGCGTCCCGGAAGAACGTGGCTGCACCCGGCCCAACCAAGTCGCTTAGACGCTCGACGATCCGTTGCTGGCGTGCATCCAGGCGGATTGGGGGCGGGGCTCCCGGATCCGGAGGGGTCGTCACGCTCGCCACGTGCGGATTATCAAGTCGTACCGGTGCGCCACGGCCTCGGTCGCGATGACGCTCTCTTCGCGACGCGGCCCAGCGGAGACCTCGTGAGAGACAATCTTGAGATGGCGATGCTGCCGCGGGCAGTCGATGAACGAGCGCTCTACTTCACCCCACTCGGACTTGGCGGTCCGCTGTCACCGGAAGTGGCGCAGGAGCTTGCCGCTCGTCGGTGTGCGCAGCTGACGCTACCCGACGTCCTGCCGCCGAACGTGCGCGGGGAGTTCGCCAAGGTCCTCCGCCACTTCGCGGATGGCGTGTTTGACTACAACAACTACACGAGCGCCTTCCGCGAGGCGCACCGCGTGTTGGAAGTGGCGCTCAAGACCCGCTACCTGGAGCACTACGCCGCCGGTGTGCCCCTGGTCACCGCCGGCGTCGAGGAGATCGCGCACCCGAAGAACTTCGATGAGCTCCAGCAGCGGCTTCGGCGCAAGACACACCTGCACGGCTACCGCCAGTTCAACGGCTCGCTCGCGTCATTGCTCTACTGGGCCCGCCACGAGGGGTACTTCTACGGTCAGTGCAACCACATTCGCGAAACCATGACCCGCAAGATGCGGAACGAAGAGCAGCACTCCGAGTTTCCGTACGTCTTCATGCCGCCGGACACGCTGCGCTGCTTGCACCTCGTGAGCCAGATGATCGCCCGCCTGTGGGGCACCGATATGCCAAGCAGCGCGATCTATTCGGGCACCGTCGAGCGCGAGCTCATGGTCGTCGGGAAGGGACCGGCCGAGATGGAGGGCACCCAGTTCCTGCTCGAGCAGCTGCCCTTCGTGGAGGACGACGAGGCGGACGAGCGTCGGTGGTACGTGGTCTCCAGCGTCTGGGAGGAGGAGCTGGTGATGTGGTGGACACCGGAGCTCGAGACGACCAGCACGCCAGTCACGCTCCGTTGGGGTCCGGGCTCATGGGACGAACTTCGCGACGCAGCCGCGTCCGTGAGATCACGCTGGGGCTCGGACACAGTGTCCGCGGTCGATCGCACCTTCTACGTCCGCACCGTGGAGGCAGCGATCGATCATGCGCGATCAGCTGCACAGGTCCTCGCTCTTCGTGACCGTCATGAGAATGAGCGTTGGTGCGCGTTGCTCGCCGATACGCCGAATGACGCTCGCGCCCACGTCCACCGGATGCTCGTCGGTGAATGCAAGCCTCACGGCTGCTCGTGCCCCGTCGCCCTCATCTTCGAGCGGGCGCGCCGCGAGACGGCAGTCCGCCACGCGCGAAGCCCAAGGCACGGGCTCTACCGCCGCATCACTCCGCGAGGCTAGGCGACAGGCCTCCGCGCAAGCGCCGCCTCGAGGAGAACGACGTCGCCCCGCTGATCGCTAACGTCGAGCTTCGCGCGGATCCGCGTGATGTGGACCCGGAGCGTGTCGGGTGACACACCCAGGCGCTGCGCGAGCGCGGTCCGTGCAACAGGCTTCTGCTCCGCCTGCAGCTTCTCCATCGCGTGAAGCACGCCGATCTCGCGCCAGGTGAGCCCGACGGCGCGCAGGTAGAACGTCGCTTCGTCCAGCGCGGATGCAGCGACCGCGGATGCGGCATCGCTCTTCGCCCGCCGGACCGCGGCGTCCCCGCGGGCCTTCAGCAGTCGGGCGACCCGCCGGGCATCGCCGTCGACCTCGGCGGCCCGTCCGAGCCACGCCGCCACGTCCGGCAGGTAGTACGCGAACCCTTCCCCGCCTCGCGCCGCGATGTCGCTGACGAGCTGCGCGGCGCGCGCGCTGCCGCCGCCGCGCACGAGCGCGTCCCGATTGAACGCCGCGTGCACGCTCGCGCCGAGTGCCCAGTGACCCATCCCGCGCGACTCGAATTCCTTACCGACCTCTCCGAGCAGTCGCACCGCTGCACGGGGATCGCCTCGGCGCCCCTTCACGATCGCGCGCACGAAATCGCGGAAGTGCTCATCCGCCGGGAAGCCTTTCGGGGCACGCGCGAGGATGAGCTCGGCGACCTCCGCCTCTCCGCGCAGAAGCGCGATGTGCGCGACATCCTCCGGTGCGCCGGCGGCACTCTGACGGCTGAGGCGGTCGCCCGCGGCGATCTCCCCACGTTCCATCCGCGCTCGGGCGAGGCAGAGCAGGGTGTAGCGCCACACCGACGTGCCGTACGAGCGGAGGCCCTCCTCGGCCTTGGCGAATGCATCGACGGCGGCGTCGTTCTTTCCGGCGTACCACTGCGCGAAGCCGCCGGTGTACGTCGCCCACGCCGACTCCCACGGATCCCCGAGCTTCGAAGCGAACCGTGCGGTCGCCTCCGCTGCCCCCTGCGAGCCGACGTAGTCGCCGGCGTGCGCGAGGAGATGCGCGAGCTGCCGCTGGAGCCGCGCGCTCACGAGGTCCTTCGCCCGACCGCGTGGCGCTGCCGCAAGCGCGTCTTCGCCCCACCGGGCCTCGGTGAGCGCGGCCGTGATCTCGTTGGCGGAGGTGCGATTGAGCGACAGTGCGAGCCTCAGCTCCGCGAGCAACAGCGGATCGGCGGCGGCGTCGCGCTCGGCCTGCTTCACGAGCGCCGCGACCTCATCCCACCGCACGAGGTAGTACGCGAGGTGGATGAGATCGACGGCGATCCTCGCGGCCAGCAGCGGATCCTTCGACTGGCCGCGGCAGGCCGAGAGCTCCGACCAGGCGACGTCGAACGATTCGACGGCGGTGAGGCAACGAGCGCGGAGGACCCGGCGGTCCACCGTCCCGCGGCCGATCGCGAGCGTCGGCAGCAGGCGCTCGGCGTCGGTCCGGGAGAGTGGCGCGAGCGCCTGCGCGCGCATCGAGATCACGAATAAGTAGTACCGCATGAGTACGAGTTGTGGTTCGCTGCCCGCCGGGACTACGGCAGGACGGTGAATCGGCCGCTGTCGCTCCGGCCGAAGACCTCCGGGAAGTACGTCTCCTCGGCATGCGCCGGGGCCACGAAGAACGAGCCGGGCGCGGTCGCCCGGGCGTAGTACACGTACTCGTACACGCCTTTCGAGAGGCGTTCCGCAGTCAGCACCGCGCGATCGTCGCGAAGGTCCACTTGCTGCCAGGGGCTGTAGTACCAGCCGAACCACGGGGCGGCGTAGCCGCCGGCCTGACGCTGCGCCGCTTGCGCGCGATCCGTGTCGAGCTTCAGCTTCAACGCAGGGTCGACGGTCTTGAGGCGTGCGTCGACCGGCTCGAGCCCAGCCGGCAAGAGGTCCTCGATCACCACGTAGCTGCGATCCGCGGGGACGATCACGGTCATCGTGACCCGCACGGTCTCGCCCACGTGGGCCGTCGTCACCGGAGTCTTCGGATCGTCCACCAGGGTGTACTCGTGCGAGAGCGCGAACCCGCGATTCAGCGCTTCCACTGTCGATGCGGGCGTGACGTACCGCAGGTTCACGGTGTAGTAGAGCCTCCCCGGCCGGCTGTAGTCCCTGGTGAAGGTCAGGCGGCTCGCCGTGCCCGGCCTCAGCGTCGCGAGCGGCAGGTCCTTCTCCGCCGCGGCGGGCGGCGCACTCTTCTGCACAAGGCCGGCGAGCACCGATGTGTCATCGAACAGGACGTCGTACCGGTAATCGCCGCCGAGCTCGCCGGTGCTCGCGGAGTACGAGCTGAGGGCGAGGATCCCGAGTGCGCGATCGATCGAGGTTTTCCAACCGTCGGCGGCGCGCGCGACCACGAGCCAGCGGACGGTCTGGGGCAGCAGGGCGTGGGTCGGCTGCAGGCGGGTCAGGGCGAGCACCCCCAGCGCTGTCGCCCCGGTGTCGGAGACGAAGGCCGCACGCGCGCCATCCTCCCAGTGATTGCCGTTCGCGCTCGCGATCGTCGCCGCCGCGAGATCGTCGAGCAGCGCACGGACCTGCGGATCGTCCGCGCCCACGCCGCCATCGTTGAGGGCAAGGAGCACGGCGGCCCGACCCGAGGCACTCAGCTGCGCACGCTGCTGCTCGAAGAGCGCACGGGCCGGTGTGACCGCGGCGCGGGACGCACCGGCACTCGAGAGCGCGGCGAGGAGGAACGCCTTCTGCGAGACGTCGGCGGGCGCGGCGACGTCGCTGATCCGGTTCACGTAAGCGGTGACGTAGCCCGCTGCTCGCGTGGCCACCCCGGTGTCGTATGTCAGCCCATCGCGGCGCGCCTCACCCAGCGCGAGCAGGACCCAGGACGTCACGTTCGGGTCGGTCACGCACCGTGGGTCGTCGCACCACGACCATCCGCCGTCCGGCCGCTGCCGCCCCACGAGCCCGGCGAGGTCGCTTGCGATGCGCCGATCGTCGACGGTCGATCCGCCAGCGCTGCGCTCGGCGCGGCGTACCCCGAGCGAGGCGATGAGTCGGCTCGCCACGCGCTCGGCACCCTCGTACGGCGTCGGATCGAGGCTCCGCAGCTCGGCGGTCATCGACCCGACGAGCGCGGAGCGGATCTGGACGTCGAGCGATCCGTGCGTCGTTATGGCGAACGGCGGGAGGTAGACCGACTCCTGCGCGCCCTCGGTCGTGACGATGCCGCCGGTCGCGACCGTCTCCGGCGTCACGTCGAGCATGACCGGCAGCTGCAGCGCGAGGCTGTCCGCGAGGCCACCCGTACCGGCTGCGGTGAACGACAGCGTCGCGGTGCCCTCGACCAGCGCCTTGGCCGGCCAGCTCACGATGACCGACTGCTCCGGTGCCACACTCACCGTGCGCGCGGCATCGCCGGTGATGCTGACCCCATTCGCCACGACCGTGACCTTGACGCTCGTCGTCGCCTTCGTCGCGTTGCGCACGAGCACCCGGAGGTCGACCGCGTCGCCGACCCGGAGGAACCGCGGCAGCGCGGAGCGCAGGAGCAGCGGCTGCGTTGAGACGAGCTCGTTGGTGCCCTCGCCGACCATCGTGTCGCCGCTAATCGCGCGCACCTGCATCCGCCACGTGGTGAGGTTGTCGGGCATCGTCACATCGACGCTCGCGGTGCCGTCGTCCGCGGTGGTGAGCTGGGCGTTCCAGTACGCGCTGTTCCGGAAGTCCTGGCGCGCCCGATCGGTCAGGGCGCCGCTGCCCGCGCCGCTCCCGCCCTTGCCCCCCTGCACCATGTCGGCGACGACGTCATTCCACCGATCCACGGAGATGGCCATCGACGACGCGGTCATCACGCCGATCCCGCGCTGGAACCAGAACGCGTGCAGACCGTCCGGCCCGCGCTCCTCCTGCAGCGAGAGCACGGCCTTGTCGACGACCGAGACGGAGACCTCGGCGCGGACGCCCTTGCCGTTCCGGTCCGTGACCTTGATGTCGTAATGAACGACGTCACCCGGCTTCGCCTGCGCGCGATCCGGCGTCGCGGTGACCGTGAGGACGCGGGTATCGGTGGAGACCGACAGCTGCACGTACCCGACCTTGAACCGCGGAGTGGGGTCGGCGGCGGTCGGTCCGCGATACAGGACGACGGAGACGAACACGTTCGGGACGGACCGGTCGACGATCGGGATCGACAGGCGCTCGCTATTCGTCGGGAGGTCGCGGACGGTACGGGTGATGATCTTGCCGCGCTCGACGGTGATGAGCGCCGTTGCGCCGGCGAAGGGTGCGGGCACGAGGACCTCAGCGGTGTCGCCGACCTGGTACTGCTCCTTGTCTGCGATGAGCTTGAACGTGTCGTCGTTCGTCGTCTGCCAGCTCGCCACCCCGCTGCCCGAGACCCAGAGGTAGGCCGCGGAGCGGTTGACGCGGCCCTGCGCATCGGTGATCTCCGCGACGATCCGCAGCGTGCCGGGCTTCGACGGGCTGACCTGCACGGTCGCCCGTCCGTCGGCGCCGGTCGTCGCGGCCAGCGTCGTGATGAGCGTGTCCTTCGGCTGGCTCTGGTACTGGCGGCCACCCGCGGGCACTTGCACCTTCGTCGTGATCCATTGACGGTCGTACACGAGGACGCGAACGCCGCGCCCGCCCACGATCGCGCCGTCCGTGTCGACGCTCACGAGCTCGACCGTGGAAGGGCGGCCGACGCCCGCAATGTACTGAGCGGGGTGCACGCCGGCATAGAGCGCCGCGGGATGAACGGTGACGGTCGTGCTCCCCGCGACCGCCTGGCCGTTCTCGTCGGTGACGGTCGCCGAGAGCGTGAACCGTTGGGCGCCCTCCGCGGCCTGCAACGCGGCGGGGACGCCGAACGACGCGATGCCGTCCGACCCGGTCTTGGCGGTGCCGGTCGCGCGAAGCGGGTTCGTGAACACCGACTGACGCGCGGGGTCGTAGTCGCCGAATGAGTAGCGCTCGTACCCCTTCACCTGCAGCGTGTACGGAAACGCGAGCGCGGACCACTGGACCGGCATCCCCGCAAGCGCGCCGCCGAAGAAGAACGACGCGGCGGCGCGACCCGGGATCGTGTCGCCGTTCACGTATGCCACCTTGGCGGCGGTCACGTCGACCTGGAATTCCGGCGATCTGAACTCGGCAACCAGGAAGCTGTTCGCGGCGATCGAGTACGCGTTCGTCCCGCTCTTTGCCACCACGCTCAGCGTGTAGTTGCCGACCGGCGCGTCGCTGGGCAGTGTGAAGCGCGCCTGGAAGGTACCGAATTCATTCGTAGTGACGTTCTGGGTGCTCACGGTCTGGCCACGTGGATTCCCGATGACCACCTGGAACGCCGATCCGACCGGGGGGACGCTGTATTGCGCGTCGTCGTCGGAGCGGACGATCCCCTTGAGCTCCGCCGTCTCGCCGGGCCGGTAGATCGGGCGGTCCGTGTACAGCTGCCCGACCCACTGCCGCGCGAAGTAGTCGACCGCTAGACCGAACTGGTAGGGATAGACGCTCTGGCTCCAGCGGGTGCTCATCACGCCGCTGCGCCCGCCGGCGTCGACCCAAAGCAGGTAGCTGCGATCGACGAAGACCCCCGGTGTCTGCGTCGGGACGGTGAACGACGCGAGCCCGTTCGCGTCCGTCACGACGGTGTCGGGCGTGATGCCGGGGCCGGCGGCGCGCATCGGCACGCCAGCCAGGGGCTTTCCCGTGTCGTGGTCGAGCGCCCAGGTGACGAGCTCGTTCGACGAGAGCTTCGTCACGATCACCGTGTCGACGACCGCAAAGGTGAACTGTGACGCGAATTGCCCGTCCGTCCGCACGAAGTAGTAGCCCTTGGGGAGCGGCCCGCCGCCGCTCAGGGACGTCGACGACAGCACTGTCGTGTCGGCGGCGCCCGGCACATTTGCCGTCCACGTCCGCCGTGCGGGCAGGGACGGCTCGAATTTCCCGGAGCGGGTGGCCGCAGCCGGATCGTGCAGCATCAGCCGGCCCTCGTCGGGTGTGAGCGGGTACAGCGTGAACGTCACCTTCGGCTGGTTGGTGACCTGGAAGAACAGGACCGGCTCGGTCGATGCGGAATAGGTGGCCACGCTTCCGGCGGGCAGCGCCAGGCTCACGCTCGACGGAACGGCGCCGGTCGTGAATGCGAACTCCGCGCCACCCATCAGCTGGCCATAGCGATCCGACGCGCCGGCGGCGAAGCGCACGACGTAGCGCGTCGACGGCTTGAACGCGACGCTGACCTGGACGTACTGCTCGCCCGAAAAGACCCGTCCCTCGAGGTCGGCAGCCGTGTAGCCGTCGATGCTCACCTTGTTGTCGAGCGTCGCCGGATCCATGGGCGTGGCAAAGATGATGGTCACGCCGAACCGGCCAGCGTTCGTCTCGCGATCGTTCGGCGACGTCCGGGCGATCGATGGCGGCGCGATCGTGGTGAAGCTGCTGGTGCGCTTCGCTGCGGTGACACCGCCGCGCGCCCCGCGCACGCCCGGATCGACGACCACTTGGTACGTCGACGCGGGCGCGAGACGGGTCGACGGGCGGAATGTCGCGACGGTGTCGCCGGCGCTCCATTCGATCCGCCCGGCGACGGCGGACCCGTCCTTCGCGCGCACGGCGATCCCGGCGCTCGCGGAGCGGTCCATCGCCTGGTTGAACGTGATCGTCACCTCTTGGGAGGGGCTCGCGAACTGGGTGTTGTCGTCGGGCGAGATTTTCGCTACGGACGGCGCGACCGTCGTGAAGGTCGAGACGAAGTCCTCGCGCAGCACGCCATCGGCGGCGGAGGTGAGGCCCTTCGCGATCTTCAGGTGGTACGTCGTCGAAGGCGCGAGGTCACTCGGCGTGAAGCGGTAGATGGAGGTGTTGAGCCACTCGCCCACCCCGTGCAGCGGCGGATCGAAGGTCAGGACGGTCCCGGTCGGTTGCGCCGCGAGCGTCGTGAGCGGCGCAACCGATCGGCTGAACTGGACGATGACCGGCGCGGCCATCGGCACCTCGGTGTCGCCGCGGCCGGGGATGACCTGCTGCACGACGAGGGCGTCGGCGACGGTAAACGTCGTAGTGACATCCTTCGTCAGGCCGGCGTCCGGCTGCGCGAAGACATGCACGCTGTACATCGATCCGCGCAGCATCCCCGGGAAATCCGGTTGGAAGAGGACCGTGCGTGGCGTGAGCCACGTGTACGTCCCCGGGGTCTCGGGTGCGAGCTGCAGCAGCTTCTGCGGCGCGCGCTCGGCCGGGGCCCGCTCGAATGTCACGCGGATCGGCGCTAGGCGCGGCACCGCGTCGCCCGCGGGCGCGACGACAAATGCCGACGGTTCGACGAACGCGGCAGGCCGCAGCCGATCGGCAACCTGAGCGAATCCGATGATCGCGAGCAGAAGGCCGGCGGCCACTGCGGCGCCGCGAATCTGGAACAGGAAATCGAAGAGGCGTCGCACGAGCGTCACTGCCGCACCTCGAACGTCGACGTCGCGGCGATCCCCTGCGGCGTGCTCACCCGAAGCGTGTGCCGGCCCGGCGCGAGCGTCCAGGTAATCGCCGGATCCGCGGCCGACGCCTCGCCAGCGAAGACGCCATCGACCGCGAACGTCAGGCGGTCGATCCCGGGCGCGGCCGCCGCGCGAAGCACGACCTGTTGCGCATCAAGCTCCGGTGCGAGCCAATACACGCTGCCGCTCTCGGGAGACACGATGCGAAGCGGATCGTCGCCGTCGGTCCCCGGTGCACCGCCAAGCAGCAAACCTGCATCGCGCGCCCAGGCGCGCGCTTCGATCGGCGGATCGATCACGAGCGAACCGTCGGCGGCGCGCGAGTAGTACCGCTCGGTGGTCACCGGTGCCGTTCCCGCGACGAAGAGCTCACGCACCGGGGACGGGCAATCAGGTCCTGGGAGCAACCCGGTCGGCGCGCAAACCGTCGCCTCGACGATCCCGGCTGGCCGCGCGTACCAGCTCATCCGGCGCGACAGAGCCGCGGCCATCATGGCGTCGTGCCAGATCGGCCCGGCGCCATCGACGCCGGAGACATCGTTCATCGGCGAGCCGTCGGCATTCCCGACCCAGACCCCGATCGCCACCTCGGGGGTGAAGCCGAGGGTCCAGTTGTCTCGGAAGCCCGTGCTCGTGCCGCTCTTCACGGCCGCCGGGAATGGCAGCTCGAACGGCGTGACCTCGCCGAACCCCGGGATGCGCGCGTCGGCGTCGGAGAGGATGTCGGCAAGCAGGTACGCGTGCTGCGCGGACAGCACCGGGCGCGGCTCCGCGGGCACGCGTTCGTAGAGCACCCGCCCCGCCGCATCGCGGACCCGCGAGACAGCGAACGCCTCTCGCAGAGTGCCGCCGGCGGCGAGCGCGGCGTACGCATTCGTGAGGTCGACGAGCCTGACCTCGCCGCCGCCGAGCGTGAGCGCGAGCCCGTACCGCTCGGCCTCGCTCAGGGTGCTGAGGCCGAACCGCCGGGCCACGGCCAGGAGGGCATCGACGCCGACGGCGTCGAGCGTCCGCACCGCGGGCACGTTCAGGGATGAGGCGAGCGCGATCCGGAGCGGTACCACGCCCCGGAAGGAGCGGTCGTAATCGAGCGGCGCGTACGGGCCTTCCGCCGTCGAGAACGTGGTGGCAACGTCCAGGAGCGGCGTCGCCGGCGTGAACCCATGCTCGAACGCCGCGGCGTAGAGGAAGGGCTTCAGCGCGGATCCCGGCTGCCGCGGGGAAACGGCCATGTTGATGTCCCCGCCGTGGGTCGGGTCGCCGTCGGTCGCGCTCGCGACCATCGCGAGGATCGCGCCGGTCCCCGGCTCGATCGCCACGAGCGCGCCATCGGTGACGTTGCGATCGGCGAGTGTGGCGAGCCGTAGCCGCATGAGCCGTTCGACCTCTGTCTGGAGGCCGGCGTCGAGCGTCGTTTCGATGATGAGTCCGTCGCGGAGCGCGAGATCCGGGCGGACCCGTGCGAGCTCGTCCCGGGCGTAGCGCGCGAACGCGGTCGCGATCCCCGCCGGGGCGTCCGGCCGCAGGTCGACGGCGTACCGTGCGGCCGCGTCCGCCTCGGCGTGGGAGACCCAGCCGTCGTCCGCCATCCGCCCGAGCACGTACGCGTGGCGCGCCCGCGCCAGCGAGGCGTCGACGGACGGGTCGAAGGCCGATGGCCGCTGCGGCAGCCCGGCAAGGTACGCCGCGTGCGCCAGATCGAGGTTCGCGGCGCTGATCCCGAAGTAGACGCGAGCCGCGGCTTCGACCCCGTATGCGCCGCGGCCGTAGTAGACATCGTTCAGGTAGAGGGCGAGGATCTCGCGTTTCGAGCGGTTCGCCTCGAGCTGGAAGGCGACGAGCGCTTCGTGGGCCTTCCGCGCAAGGACGGGGCTGCTGTCACCGACGAGATACAGCCTGCGAGCGAGCTGCTGGGTGATCGTCGACGCGCCGGACGGCTGGTCGCTCAGATGGAGCAAAGCCCGCACCGCCGCCACTGGATCGACGCCCGGGTGGATGAGGAACCGTCGATCCTCGGCGGACATCGTCGCCTCGAGCATCCGCGGCGCGATCGCATCCAGCGGGACCGGGATCCGTACGCCGTCCGCGGCGTCCCGGGCCAGCACGGCGCCATGCGTGTCGAGCACGACGGTGCCCGGCACCACGGCCATCGTCTCTGGCGCAGGCAGGGGCGCGAAGCGGGCATAGCCGACGAGACCCGAAGCGAAGACGGCGAGCCCGATGATGAACAAGCGGCAGGCCGTGGCGACCATTGGACACAGAGTCAGCGCGATCGACGGTCGCGTCGTCAGACTGCGGTCGCGGAAGTACTACGGAGCGGCTAGCAGTTAGCGAGGCGCGGCGGGGGCCGCAACGCCGGCGCTCGAACGCTCGCTCGACGGAGTGGCGATCGATCGCATCTCAGCGGGTCGCAGGAGGCCTGCCGCCTCGGCCGTACGACTTGCGACCGCCAAGTCTGATGCCCACCGAATCCGACCTGACGACACTCCTCTTGTGCACCGGGCTCAATTCCTTCTGATCGCGATTGTTCTCACGGCGTTGCTCGTGGCCCCAGGTCGGGCGAGTGCCGCGGGCGCCACCGCGGTGACCATGTCGCCCACAGCGCAGCCCTCGGCCTCGCCGACGGCGACCCCGGAGTTCCGCCCCGGCTCCGGCTCGCTGAGCGGCCGCGTCGTCCGACTGACTCCGGGCGGCCTGGTCATCGAGTCTGCGGGTCAGGCTATGGACGTGGACCTCACGCTGGTCGTCGACGTCTGGAAGGAGACGTCCGTGCCCGCGAGCGCGATCGAGATTGGCGACGATCTGTTCATCAACGGCACCGCCGGCTCACCATTCGTCGCGAAGTACGTGTGGGCCAACATCGGCCACGTCGACGGCGTCATCCGCGCGATCGACTCGACAGGCATGCTCGTCGACGTCCACCTCCGGTCGGGTGGCTCGGTGCTCCAGCGGATCGACTTCTCGCCGTACATCGAATACGGCGCGCCGGCTGCCGGCTTGCGCCTAACGCGCACGGACCTCGTCGTCGGCCGGGCAATCGGCGTCGTCGTCTATGGGCGACCTGGGGGACCCTTGCGAGCGACGCGTATCTGGTGACGTGCCCAGAAGGGCCGAACGATCCCGTGAGAAGCCCACGGGTACCACCTCAAGCGCTCGCTTCGAGCCACCGCCGATGCACGGTAGCCGTTGCCTCGTCGACCCGTAGGACGGTCGCCCTTACCTGAATCCAGCCGGGTCCACCGAAGCGGCGATCAGCCGCGAATGCCGCTCCGGGCGATCCCCTGGATGAACTGACGTTGCGTGAACAGGAACAGCACGAGCACCGGCGCGACGGCCAGGACCGATCCGGCCATGAGGAGCTGGAAGTTCGTGCTCACGTCGCTCCGGAAGATCGTGAGGCCCACCTGGATCGGCCGGAGGCTCATGGAGTCGGTGACGATGAGCGGCCACTGGAAGTCGTTCCACGCACGGATCGCCGTAAGGAGCGCGATGATGGCGAGCGTCGGTCGCGAGAGTGGCACCGCGAATCGCCACAGGAACCGCAGGTGCCCACACCCCTCGAGGACCGCCGCCTCGTAGAGCTCGAACGGCAGCTGCAGGAACGCCTGGCGCAGCAGGAACACGTTGAACACCGACGCGCCGAAGGGGACGATGAGCGCGATGTACGTGTTGTACCAACCGAGGCGCTGCATCGAGATGTAGTTCGGGATGAGCGTCACCTCGGGTGGGATGACGAGGGTCGCGAGGAGCGCTCCGAAGATGAGGTTCCGGCCCGGGACGCGCATCCGCGCGAGCGCGTATGCCGCGAGGCTCGCGGTCAAGAGGCCGAGGGCGACCTGGCCCAGCGCCATGATCGCGCTGTTGAGGAAGTAGCGGCCGAACGGCGCCGCCGCCCACGCAAGGGCGTAGTTCGAGACGAGCCAGACGTCCGGGACGATGTGCGGCGGGAAGGTCGTGGCCTCGGCCTGGCTCTTCAGCGACGTCGAGAGCATCCAGAAGAACGGGAATGCCATCACCACGCCCGCACCGAGCATCGCGGCGTAGAGGACGAGGCGCCCGACCCTACGCCGCATAGACCACCCGGCGCGAGAAGAGCCGTCCGTTGAGGGCGCTCACCGCGAGCACGATCAGCCCGAGCACGAACGCGGCGGCGCTCGCGTAGCCGAGCTGCGTCTGACACCAGAACCGATCGAACACGAAGAGCGCCGCGACCTGCGTCGTCCCGAGCGGATTCCCAGCGCAGCCGAAGGCCTGGCCGCCCCCGCCCATCACGTAGATGAGGTTGAACGATGTCATCGCGCCGATGGTCGCCACGAGCAGGAGGAAGAACGTCGTCGGAGACAGCAACGGGAAGGTGATGTGCCGGAACAGCCGGAAGCCCGCCGCGCCGTCGATGCGCGCCGCTTCCAGGAGCTCGTTCGGGATCGCCGTCAGCCCGGAGAGGAACACGACCGTGTGGAAGCCCAGGTAGTACCAGACCGAGACGAGCGTGATCGCCGCGAGCGCGAGCGAGGGCGGCGCGTCAGGCGAGAAGAGCCCGTTCGGCTCGAGGAGCCAGCGCTGCGCCGGGACGCCGACCGCCCCGAGGAGCCCGTTCGCGACCCCGTACGTCGGATTGAAGACCCAGCTCCACACGAGCGCGACCGCGACCTGCGAGGTCACGTACGGGATGAAGTACAGCAGCCGGAAGAGGCCGCGCAGGCGCAACCGCTGGTGGAGGAGCAGCGCGAGGGCGAGTCCGATCGCCATCTCGACCGGGACGGTCCCGACCACGTAGACGGCCGTGAGCAGCAGCGAGCGGAGGAAGCCTGGGTCCTCGATGAGGCGCTCGTAGTTCCGCAGACCGAGGAACGCGCCCTGGAGGATGTCCCATCGGAAGAGGCTCATGTAGAGGACGTAGATCGCCGGCCATACGTGGAACGCGCCGATGATCAGCAGGGCCGGCGCGAGGAAGAGGTAGCCCTCCACCGCCTCGCGCCGGCGCCCTGCTCGTCGCATCGCGCTAGAAGCCGGCGAGCGTGTCGTTGACCTTCTTCTCGGCCGCCGCCAGCGCGTCCTTCGCGGTCGCCTTTCCGAGGAGCGCGCTCGTGACCATGTCGCCGAGGATCGGTTGGACCTTCTGCCAATCCGGGCTGCCCGGGATTCCGTGGGCGTCCTTCAGTCCGTTGATCGCGACGAGGAGGCGGTCGTCCTTGTCGGACGCCGACTTGAAGTCCGGCGCTGCCAGGGCCGACTTGCGGAGCGGCATGTAGCCACTCTGCAGGCTCCACGCGATCGTCTGGTCGGTATCGGTGAGCCACTTCATGAAGAGCCAGGCCGCGCGCTGGTGGTCCGGCGGGGCCTTGGCGAAGATGACGAGATTGTTCCCGAAGAGGTCGGTCTTCGCCCCCTTCGGGCCGGCCGGGAGCGGGGCCATGCCGACCTTGAAGATGTGGTCCTTGGGCATCGCGCCCTCGATGAACGGGCGGCTCACGCTCGTGTTGATCGCGAACGCGGACTTGGCCGCGGCGAAGGTGTTCTCCCAGTCGAAGCCCTGCGTGACCTGGGCCGTCTTGTCGCCGAGCACGAGGTCGACCTGGTACTGGAGCGCCGCGAGCCCCTCCGGCGTGTTGAAGGCGGCCTTCATATTGTCCGGCGAGAGCGCCTCGCCGCCCTGGGCCCACAGATACGGCAGGAAGAAGTAATAGACGTCCGGCGTGTATGCGAGCGGAGTGACGCCGGGGACCTTGGCCTTCACCGTCAGCAGCGCCTGCTTGAACTCATCCCACGTCTTCGGCACCGCCACGCCGGCCTGAGCGAGGATGTCCGGGTTGTAATACATGATCGCCTCGCTCTTCGAGAACGGCCACGAGACGAGGGTCTTCTTGCCGTTCACCGGAAGTGAGTTGTCATCGAGGAGCGCCGGCACGAAGTCCGCGAGCTGTGTCTGATTGAAGCCGTCGACCGAGTCGACGAATTGCTGGACCGGCACGAGCGCGTTCGCCTTCCAGTACTGCGCTGTCTGGGGCGGGCCGCTCACCTGGGCCATGTCCGGGACGCTCCCAGCCTGGATGGCGCTCACGACCTTCTGGTAGAGCTGGTCGTACGTGCCCTGGAACGAGCGCTGGACCTGGATCTTGTGCGTCGAATTGAACTTCGTGATGAGGTCGTTGAGCCGGTCCCCGAGGACCCCGGACTGGCCGTCCCAGAACGTGATCGTGACATCCGGTTCAGGCGCGGGCGTCCCTGCGACCGTCGGTTGCGCGGTCGGCGAGGGCGAGCCGACCGACGAACACGCGCCGAGGACGAACAGGGCGACGATGGCGAGCGTGTAGCGACGCATCGCAGCTACCTCCCTAAAACGACGGCGCGGATTCTAGGCGCGCGTAGGACATCCGACGAACGGTCGCGGGCGCGGTTAGGGCTGCGCGGCTCCACACGCCGGGCAGAACCGGGCCGTCGATGCGACGCCCTGGCCGCACGCGGTGCAGAAGCGCCCTGACGAGGCGGCGTCGCGGGCGCCCGCATCCATGTTCGTCCGGAACTCGCGGACCCCGCGGCCGAGCTGGCCGCCGATCTCGCCGATCTTCCCCGGACCGAACACGATGAGCGCGACGACGAGGATGAGGGCGAGGTGCATCGGCTGGAGGAGCCCTTCGAACATGCCCTCCAGTTTGCCACGACGCGCAACGGCGCGGGGCGTTTGCCCCGCGCCGTTACCGATCGCTTACAGGTCGAGCTACGCCGCGGTCTTCTTCGATCTGCTCTTCGCCGGCCTCGCGGGCTTGGCCGCGCGCAGGAGCGTCGGCTTGCGCTTCTCGGCCGCGCCGCACACGGTCTCGACGATGAGCCGGGTGACGACGTACGGATCCATGTTCGCGTTCGGCCGGCGATCTTCGATGTAGCCCTTCTTGTCGCGCGCCACCTGCCATGGGATGCGCACCGACGCCCCGCGATCCGACACGCCGTAGGTGAACTCCTTGTAGGACGCGGTCTCGTGGAGACCGGTGAGCCGCTCCTCGATCGCGTGGCCGTAGTTCTGGATGTGGAGGTCGTGACGGGTCTTGAGAGCCTCGGCCGCGGCGATGCAGGCGTCGTAGCCCGACCGCATCGTCTTCGTCGAGAAGTTCGTGTGCGCCCCCGCGCCGTTCCAGTCGCCGCGGACCGGCTTCGGGTAGAGCGTCGCGCTGATCCCGAAGTCCTCGGCGACGCGATAGAGGAGCCAGCGGGCGACCCAGAGCTGGTCGCCGATCTCCGGCGCCGGGAGCGGCCCGACCTGGAACTCCCACTGCCCGGGCATGACCTCCCCGTTGATGCCGGCGATCTTCAGGCCGGCGCGGATGCACGCGTCGAGGTGCGCCTCGACGACCTCGCGGCCGAACACCTCGTCGGCGCCGACGCCGCAGTAGTAGCCGCCCTGCGGCGGCGGGAAGCCGTTCTCGGGGAAGCCGAGCGGCCGGGACCCGTCGAAGAACGTGTACTCCTGCTCGATCCCGAACCAGGTCTCGTCGCCGCCGTACCGCTTCGCCATCGCGGCGCACGCCGCGCGGGTGTTCGAGGGATGCGCGCTCATGTCGGGCAGCAGGACCTCGGTCATCACGAGCTTGTTGTCGCCACCCCGAACGGGATCGGGGCAGACGAAGACCGGCTTCAGGACGCAGTCGGAGTTGGAGCCGGGCGCCTGATTCGTGCTCGAGCCGTCGAAGCCCCAGATCGGCGGGGCCTCACCCACCGGCACGACCTTCCCTTTCGAGCGGAGCTTCGGGGTGGGCTTCGAGCCGTCGATCCAGATGTACTCGGCGCGATAGACGCTCATGCGCACTTCTCCCTCTCATTCACCTGCGTTCGGGACCGTTCGCGATGCTACGCACGCCGCATTCCGCGCTCAGTTACGGCAACGGGACGGATGGGTGCGCGCTCGGTGTCGGGCTAGCCGACCTTGCGCCGAGCGCGGGCGCCCCAGCGAAAATACGCCAGCTTCCCGTCGGGACCGCGGATGAAATCACCGGTCAGGCCGCCCGGACCGTCGACCACTACCGCGTCAGGGCCGGAGAGGGCGAGGCGCATCGGCGCCGGGATCGGCCGCTCCGCGACGGCGCCCTTCCAGGCGAGTCGCAGCACGAGGCGATCGTCCTCAGCGGCGAGCTCGATGTCCGATAGCGGCGCCCAGTAGCGGCCGGCGTACTGAGCGAGATCGGGCTGCGGGTCGAGCGGCGCCGGTGTCGCGCGTGGCGCGAGCCCGAGCCACGAAGTCTGCAGCCACTCGGCCACCTCGTCGTTCAGCCGCGGCCCGTTCGCGCCGTTCGTCAGCACCACGAACGCCGCGCCGCGATCCGGGACGAGCAGGAACAGGCTCATGTGCGCGACCGTCGCCCCGCCGTGTCCGGCGATCGGGACGCCGCCGCGCTCGCCGAGGAACCAGGACAGTCCGACGGCGCCGCGCGCGCCGGTCGGGACCCGCGGCTCGCGCATCGCGGCGAGCGCGGCAGCGGGCATGAGCCGCGCGCCGCGCGGGGTCGTCCCGTCGCCGAGGTGGAACCGGGCGTAGCGGAGGAGATCGTTCACCGTCGAACGGACGCCGCCGGCCGGATCGGTCACCCGCCCCTCGGAGAGCTGCGCGCGCACGCGCACCGCGGCGCCGTCCCGGACGGTGTGTCCGGCGGCGAGCCGCTCGTAGAGGATCTCCTCGGCGTAGAACGTCGACCGCGTCATCTCGAGAGGCTCGAACAGCAGCTCGCGCATCGCCGCCTGGTAGCTCATGTCGGTCACGACCTCGATCACCCGGCCCGCGACCGTGAGCGACACGTTGTTGTACGAGAAGAGCCCGACCGGGCTCACCATCTCGAGCGTCGCGAGCTGCGCGACACCGCGAGCGAGCGCGTCGTCGCCGGACCCGGTCGGGGTCAGGTATTCGCCGAACCATCCGGCCGTATGGGTGAAGAGATCGCGGACCGTGACGCGGTCGGTCACCGCCGGGTCGAGCGTCCGCAGGTCGGTCAGGTAGCGCCGGACCGGCGCGTCGAGGTCGAGCTTCCCCTCCGCCGCGAGCCGCGCCGCGACGGTCGCGGTCATCGTCTTGGTGATCGACGCGATCTCGAACACCGTGTCGGGATCGACCGGGAGCGGATGGTCGACATTCGTGATGCCGAAGCAGAACGTCCGCGGTCCCTCGGCGTCGACGACACCGATCGCGACGCCCGGGATGACGTGCTTCGCCATTGCGGCCTCGACCAACGCGGTCAGCGCGGCGCGATCGGGCCCGCTCACCAGCTGCCGCCTCCCCCGCCTCCACCACCGCCGCCGGAGAAGCCGCCAGAGAACCCGCTGCCGCCGCTCCCCGCGGGCGTCGACGCGACGGTGGACGAAAGGCTGGTCGAGAACGACGTGAAGCTCGAGGCGAAGAGGCCCGCCTGGAACGGTCCGGGGCCGACGTACCAGCTCGAGACGGACTTCGTCACATCGAGACCGGCGAAGGCGCGGAGCCACCGGTCGACGCTGGCGAACATCACCGCGTACGGGAGGTACGCGGTGAAGAGACCTTCCTTCTCGGCGAACGCGGCGCGGTCGGTCTCGGCGGTGTCCATGTAGCGCTTGAACCCGAGCGTGCGCTCGAGGACCGCCGCGCCGGCCGCCGTCCGCGCGGGCATCGCGCGGTTCATCACGAGGAGCGCGATGCCGGCGGGCACGAGCGCGAGGCCGGCGAAGCCCCAGCCGACGAGCTGGCCGAGGAGGAACGCGAACCCCGATCCCCACGACCACCGTGAGGCAGCCGACGCCCGCGTACGCGACCCGGACGCGCGACGGGTCGGCGACGAACCAGCCACGCTGCATCGCGTCCTTGTAGAGGAGGTCCTCGGCCCCCTTGAGCGTCGGAGCGAACGTGCCCTTGAGGCACGAAAGAAGGACGCTGTCCCCGTCCTTGAAGAGCCCCTCGAACAGCCGGCGCTCGTACGCGAGGAGATCGTCAGCGGGCTTCTTCTTGTCGAGCGTCCAGTCGGTGTGCCCGAAGAGGCCCTGCTTCTGGTGTTCGGTGATCGTCAGGTAGCCGCGCACGGCGAGGTCGACGATCGTCGCGACTAGGTCGCGCGGATCCGCCGACTCGTCGACGATGACGCCGAGCTGGGCGGGCCGTAGCTTGTCGGGCGGCTCGTACTCCGCGACGATCGCGCCGCGCGCCGGACCGCGGTCGCGGCCGCGCGTCCACCAGAGCCACCACACCGCGAATAAGCCGGCGACGAGCACGACGGCCGCCGCGGCGAGCGCCAGCGGCGACGTGGAGAAGTGGTCGACGAACGTGCGCGGGCGGTCGACCAGGATGGGCGGCGCGACCGCGATCGCGCCTTTCGCGAGCGACGCCACGATCGTCAGCTGCTCACCGGCCGCGAACGGCCGCGTCGCGGTGAACGAGGTCGCGGCCACCTTGCACGTCTCGGTGGCCCCCGTCGGGCCCTGGAAGCAGGCGGTCTGTCCGATCGCGCCGGCGGGGGCGGTCACCCGCGCGCTCGTGGCGAGCGTCGGGACGCCCCATTGATCGCCGTTCACGTTCCAGTAGAGCTCGTCGTGGTCGGCGAACGCGTTGAGCGCGCCCTCGACGGTGTAGGCGATCCGATAGCTCTGCCTGCCGCTCACCGTCCGGCCCGGATCGCCGATCTTGATCTCGGTCAGCGCGCTCCCGGGGCTCACCTGGTAGGTGACGCCGCGTCCGGTCGCGTCGGTCACGCGCTGCACGGTGAGGCGATAGAGGCGATCGCGGGTGTCGTCGTACCGGTAGCGCGTCGGAACGTCGCGGAGGATCCCGTGTTTCTGGAGGCCGCCGAAGTCGACGTCGATCGCTTCGACGATCGCGAGCGAGCCGTCGCCGCGGATCGTGATGTCGGCGTTGAACGCCTGGATGGTCCAGCCGCTGTCGGCGCTCGCCGGCGACGTCGCGAACACGACGATCGCGAGGACCGCGACGAGCTGCGCGAGGCCCTTCACTCGACGCGGATGCTATCGTTGCGCGGCGCGCGGATGCGCGACAGATCGATGGAGGTGCGTTGATGACTGCGCTTGCGACGACGACCCGCACCTCCGGCCGCGCCGCCGCCTGACCTTCCGTCCTTCGGCGTCGTGACCGGATGGTCCACGACGACTTGAAGGAGGCGCGATGTACTCACTCGATGCGCTCGGCTGGGATCCCGCGTGGGCGGCCGTCCGCGCGACACTCGGCCATGACGACTGCGTGCCGGCGCGCGTCGCGGTGCAGCACCGCGGCGCGTATGTCCTCTTCGGCGACGCCGGTGAGGTGAACGCGGCCGTCGCCGGGCGCCTCCGCCATGAGGCGCGGACCCACGCCGACTTCCCCGCGGTCGGCGACTGGGTGCTCGCGCGCGACGGCGTGATCCACGCCGTGCTCCCGCGGCGCACGGCGTTCGCGCGCAAGGCGGTCCTCGACGCGCTCGAGCCGCAGATCGCGGCGGCCAATGTCGACGTCGTGTTCGTGGTGGAAGCCCTCGGGCAGGACCTGAAGCTCCGGCGCATCGAGCGCTATCTCACCGTCGCGTATGAGAGCGGCGCCCGCCCCGCGGTCCTGCTCAGCAAGGCGGACCTCTGCCCCGACCTCGATGCGGCGCTCGCGGCGGTGGGCGCGGTCGCACCGGGGACCGCGGTCCACGCCGTCTCCGCCCACACGGGCACGGGCCTCGACGTCTTCGATCGCTATTGCGGTCCCGGCCGGACCGCGACGTTCCTCGGGCCCTCGGGAGTGGGCAAGACGACGATGCTCAACGCGCTGACCGGCGACGAGCGGCCGACCGCCGACGTGCTTGCCGACGGACGCGGCCGGCACACGACGACCCATCGCGAGCTCGTGGTCGTCGGCGGACGGGGGCTCGTCATCGACACCCCCGGCATGCGCGAGCTCCAGCTCTGGGACGCCGACGAGGGCCTCGACACCGTCTTCGCCGACATCGCCGCACTCGCGGGTGGCTGCCGGTTCGACGACTGCGCGCACCGGGCCGAGCCGGGCTGCGCGGTCCGCGGCGCGCTGGACGACGGCCGCCTCGCGCCGGAGCGCTACGCGAGCTTCCGGAAGCTCGAGCGCGAGGAGGCGTTCATCACCGGCAAGCGCGACGCCCAGGCGCGGGTCGAAGAGAAGCGCCAGCGGAAGATCTTCGCCCGCAGCGTCCGGAGAGCTGGGTGGCGCGGCCGGGACTGAGCTCGCTTACTGGACCGAGACGGACGTCGCGCCGCCGTTGACCGTCACCGTTACGCGATCCTTCGTGGTCGCGTACCCGGCGGTCTCGATCACGTTGCCGCTCTTTGAGGCTCGGGGGTTCGTCGTGTTCGAGGACACGAGCCCGCCGCTCACGATGATGCGGGCCTCGACGTCCGACGGGATCTGGACGACGACGCTCGACGCGCCCCCGTCCATCCGGATCGCGACGTCGCCCGTCGGGTGCGGCAGGACCAGGGTCGTCGACGCGGCGCCGATGCTCATGCGAGCGGAGTTCACCTTCACGTCGTGCAGGTCGATGAGGAAGTCGCCCGCGCCGGCGTTCACGGTGAGCGTCAACGGAAGGTCGTTCGCGACCTTGACGACGATCTCCTGGTCGCCGCCGAACTGGGCGCGCCCAGCCTGGCTGATCCGCACGTCACCCGAGGTGCTCGTCGAGCGATCGCGAACGCAGAGCTCCGACCGGTCGGCCGACGCCTCGACCGCATTCGTCGCCCCGCCGACGATCCGGACGCGAGAGCCGCCGGCGTCGAGACGGAGCGCAAGGCTCGCGAGGCTGCCGCGCGCGATCGTGCTCTGGCTCGTCGCGTTGTCGCAGTCGCTGAAGCTGATCGTGCCGAGGCTGAGCACGGCGGGCTGCGTGACCGCGAGGAGGAGCGCGCCCGCGATGATCGCGACCTCCGCCGCGAGCGTCGGCACCGGCCAGCGGCGCGCGAAGGCGATGTCGATCCCAAGGAGGATCAGGAGCACCGGCCAGAGCGCGAGGATCGAGGCGATCGAGAGGCTGGTGATGAAGCCGTAGTTGGCGAGGAGCGCGACGAGGCCGACGCCGATGAGGACGAGCGGCCAGAAGAGCCCGCGGCGACGGCGACGCACAGGTTCGGATGGCGGCTGCGGCGCGGTCGTGTCGGTCATCGCCGGGTCCGCTGCGCGATCAGGAACACGCCGAGGGCGATGACGACGAGCGGCCAGATGTATTTCCAGTCGAGGCCGCGGAACACTCCGAGATTCCCGAGCAGGAAGACCACGCCGACGGCGACGAGGAGGACGCCGACCGCATAGCGGCGCTGCTCCGTGGCCGCGGGATCGGCGACGGCCGCCGACGTCGCATCGCCGGCGGCCGCACCGTTCGACGGCCCGAACAGCGGGGACTGGCCGGGAAGCGGCATGAGGATCAGCAGCACGACGTACGCGAGGATCCCAATGCCTCCGAAGAAGGCGAGGACGACCATCGCCACCCGGACGAACGTCGCATCGATGTCGAGGTATTCGCCGAGACCGCCGCACACCCCGGCGATGACCCGGTTCGTGCGGCTCCGCTCAAGACGCCTGGACACGGACTGACTCCCTTCCGATGCTGCGCTCGTAGATCGTCGCGAAGATGAGGGCCGCGAGGGTCGCCGTCGCGACCGACGGGTCCATCGCGAAGCTCGCGAGCGGGACCAGCCGCTCCGCGACGGCGGCGAACGTCGCGAGGCCGAACCCGTAGAGGCCGCTCGGATCGAGGTCCGCGAGCGCCGTGAACGCGCCGACGGCGACGACCGCTTCGATGCCGAGGCTCACCCCGACCAGCGCGACGCCGCGCAAGATTCGGAGCAGCCGCTCGACCGCGGTGCGCCGCTCGGCCAGCGTGGCGATCGCCGTCGCGTCGAGCCGCGGTACGCGCTCGTCCGCCTCGAGCCGCAACGCGCGGCGCAGGATGCTCTCGGAGAGCGTGTCGCGGTCGTCCACGTCCTTCATACGCCCGCCGTCCCCAACGCCTTACGCAGGAGCTGGCGGGCCCGAAGGAGCTGGACCCCGACCGTCGAGGACGACCGGCCGAGGACGCTCGCGACCTCGTCGACCGAGAGCTCGTTGAAGTAGCGGAGGACGACGACCTCGCGGTAGAGCTCGGGGAGCTGGGCGACGGCGGCCCGGATGCCGTCGCGCGACTCGCGGTCGAGCGCGCTGTCCTCGGGGGTCCGCGTCGCTGCCGGCACGAGCGCCGCCTCGATCTCCGGCGCGCTCCGCGCGCGCTCGCGCGTCCGCGCGCGGCCGATCGTGATCGCCTCGTTGACGGCGATACGAAGCAGCCAGTGCTTGATCGGCCGTGACGGGTCGTACGAATCGATCGAGCGATACGCCTTCATGAATGTCTGATTGGTCGCGTCAAAAGCGGCATCTTTGTCACCGAGGATGCGGAGGGCTGCTCCGTATACCTGCTCCTGATGCTCGCGGACGACGTCATCGAATGTCATGACTCCGCGAACGATGGCACTGGGTCCGCGGCGCGTCTTCTGCGCGGCGCTGCCGGGGGTGCCCTCCGCAGAGGGGCCCGGCAGCGGGAAGCGCAGGAGGCCGCCGCGGACCCCACCCGAGCTGAAGGTCACCATTCGTGACTTCGATACGTCGGTCGCGAGCGCCTCATTACAAGGCGCGCAGGCGCTCGATGGCGTTATCCGGCACGGACAGTCGCTTCCGAGCCGATGTCGCGCCCGATTCGATCCGGATCACCGTCGTCCCGATCCGCAGGCGCTTCGAGAGCAGCTCGATGAGCGCGCGGTTCGCGGCACCGTCGACCGGCGCGGCGGTCACCCGGACCTGCAGCACGCCCTCGCGGACGCCCGCGATCGCGCTGCGCGAGGCGCGCGGGATGAGGCGCACCGCGAAGTGCGCCCGACCGTCCCGCTCCTCGACCGCGAGGTCCGGCATCAGACCACGGGTGGCAGGAGCTTGAGGAGCAGCTGCTCGGCGAGCTGCAGGGCGATGAGCGCGACGAGCGGCGAGAGGTCCATGCCGGCCGCCATCGGCAGGGCCCGCCGGATCGGCCCCAGGATCGGCTCGGTCACGGAGAAGAGGAACTCGTTGAGCCCCCACGGCAGCCGCGTCGGGATCCAGGACAGGATCACGCGCCCGAAGATCGCGAGCGTGAGGCCGAGGTAGAGCACGTTGATGAACGCCTCGAGGTAGACGATCGCGAGACATCCGGCGCACATCGTCTAGCCGCCCTTGTCTTTGGGGAGGTCCAGGCGGTAGCGCGACGGCGTGGGCCCGGACTGGCCCTGGTAGCTCGAGCCGAGCTCCGGCGAGCCGTACGGGCGCTCGGCCGGCGACGAGAGCCGGAAGAACGACAGCTGGCCGATCCGCATGCCCGGGTAGAGGGTGATCGGGAGGTTGTTGACGTTCGAGAGCTCGAGGGTGATGTGCCCGTCCCACGCCGGGTCGATGAAGCCCGCGGTCGAGTGGATGAGCAGCCCAAGCCGCCCGAGCGAGCTCTTCCCCTCGACGCGCGAGACGATGTCGTCGGGCAGCCGGATCCGCTCGCGGGTCGAGCCGAGGACGAACTCGTTCGGGTGGAGGATGAACGGCGAGTCGCCGACCTCCACGAGCTCGGTGACGTCGTCGAGCGGACGGGCGAGGTCGATGTACGGATGATGGCTCGACCGGAAGACGCGGAACTGACGATCGAGCCGGATGTCCAGGCTCGCCGGCTGGATGCAGGCAGGGTCGTACGGCTCGATGCCGATGCGGCCGCGCTCGATCTCGGCGCGGATGTCGCGATCGGAGAGGACCATCAGCCGGTGAGGATACGAGCGCGGAGCGCGTCCCACGTCGCGACCGTCTCGCCGGCCTCCGCGACCGGTTCCCGCTCGTACCCCCAGAGGACCTGGATCGTGTGCGCGCCCGCGGCGCGACCCATCTGCATGTCGATGAGCGTGTCGCCGACGACCGCGGTCCGCTCCGCGCGGACGCCGAGGCGCGCGATCGCGAGCAGCGCGAGGTCCGGCGCGGGCTTGTGCCGGTCCGGCGGGACCGAATCGCCGCCGAGATAGAGGTCGATGTCGTCCTCGATCTCGAGGCCGCGCAGGATCCGCTCGCAATCGGCGGCGCGCTTCCCGGTCACGGTCGCTTGCCGGATGCCGGCCGCGTGGATCGCGGCGAGGGTCTCGCGGGCGCCGGCGAACAGGCGCGTCGCGGGGATCACGGTCTCGTCGTAGATCGTGCGGTACTCCGTCCGGCAGGCGATCGCGTCCTCGTCGGAGAGGTCGGGCCACGCGAGCCGGAATACCGCCTCGAGCGGCAGCCCGGTCATCCGGCCGACGGCGTCGAAGTCGAGCGCCGTGCCACCGCGTCGGGTGATGACGGCGTTCGCGGTATCGACGACGAAGCGCACGCTGTCGGTGAGCGTCCCGTCGAGGTCCCAGCAGATGAGATCGAACGCGCGCGTGGTCGTCAGCGCTTGCGCTTGCGTCCGCCGGCCGCGACCGGGACCGCTTCGATCGGCAGCGCGATCTGCTCGGCGACCTTGCGGTCGCGCGAGACCTCGCGCCGACGGTCGAGCGCGGCGAGCTCGTCACGGAGCGCGGTGAGGTCGTCGAGCTTCGCGTAGACGATGCGGAAGCGGATGTAGCTCATCGGGTCCACGTCGGCGAGGCGCTCGAGGACCATCTCGCCGATCCGCTGGGAGCCGACCTCCGACGCGCCGCTCTGCTTGAGCGTCGCCTCGACGTCGTCGATGAGCGCCGCGAGCTTCTCGGGCGAGAGGCTCTTCGACGCGGCCTTCTCGATCGCGCTCGCGAGCTTCCGGCGATCGAACTCCTGGCGGGTGCCGTCGCGCTTCACGACCTGGATCCGCGCCGACTCGCTTCGCTCGAAGGTCGTGAATCGCTCCTCGCACCGGTCGCACGCGCGGCGGCGGCGGATCGAGGCACCGTCCTCGGCTTCGCGCGAGTCGATGACGCGGGTGTCTGGGTTCCCGCAGCTGGGGCAACGCATGACCCCAAGATATGGGAGTGCCGCCACTAAATCTAGTGGCGGCACTCGGTCAACGTCGCATTTGTGGGCTATTTGCGGCGGAGGAAGCTCGGAACCTCGAGGTCGTCCGCTTCGAATTTGCGCTCCGGCTTCGCCGGCGCGCCGTTCGTGACCGCCACGGTCTCGCGCTCCGCGGGCCGTGACTCCACCGTGCGCTTGTAGAGCGGCTGCTCGATGCGCTTGAGTGGCCGGTGCGGGTCGAAGCCCGTCGCGATCACGCTGATCTTCACGTCGTTGCCCATGCGCTCGTCGATGACCGAGCCGAAGATGATGTTCGCCTCGGGATCGGCGGCACCGTGGATGATCTCGGCCGCCTCGTTGACCTCGAAGAGGGTGAGGTCGGGGCCACCGGTGATCGTGAACAGGACGCCGCGGGCGCCGTCGATCGACTGCTCGAGCAGCGGCGACATGATCGCCTGGCGCGCCGCGTCCGCCGCGCGCGTCTCGCCGCTCCCGTGCCCGATGCCCATGAGGGCCGAGCCGGCGTTCGTCATGATCGTCTTCACGTCCGCGAAGTCGAGGTTGATGAGCCCGGGCACCGTGATGAGGTCGCTGATGCCCTGCACGCCCTGACGCAGCACGTCGTCGACGATGCGGAAGGCGTCGACCATCGTCGTGCGCTTCTCGGCGACCTGCAGGAGGCGGTCGTTCGGGATCGTGATGAGCGTGTCGACCTTGTCGACGAGATCCTGGATCCCCTGCTCCGCGAGGAGCCGGCGCTTCGCGCCCTCGAACGCGAACGGCTTCGTGACCACGGCGACGGTGAGCGCGCCGATGTCCTTCGCGATCTCGGCGATGACCGGCGCCGCGCCCGTCCCCGTCCCGCCACCCATCCCGGCGGTGACGAAGATCATGTCCGCTTCTTTGAGCGCCTCGTAGAGCTTCTCGCTGTCGTCCTCAGCCGCCTTGCGGCCGACCGACGGGTCCGCGCCCGCGCCGAGACCCTTCGTGATCTTGTCGCCGATGCGAAGCTTGTGCGGGGCGTCGGAGAGGAGCAGGGCCTGCGCGTCCGTGTTGACGGCGATGAACTCGACGCCCATGAGCTCCGCGCGGATCATGCGGTTCACCGCATTCGATCCACCACCACCGACGCCGATGACCTTGATGAGCGCGAAGTTCTCGATGTCCGACCGTAGCGGCATGAGGGGCAGCCTCCTTCGGAAGCGTGTTCTCCATGTCGCTGCC